>ENA-OOZX01001584-OOZX01001584.1-human-gut-metagenome-genome-assembly--contig:-NODE-1584-length-14007-cov-3.522577_pt1 | contig 14007 bp, 12 predicted proteins | sample MGYA00241048_ERZ501412 | MGnify/ENA primary metagenome ERZ501412 (study PRJEB25962, sample SAMEA2042518) | human gut metagenome | biome: human gut; feature: human-associated habitat; material: faeces... | reverse complement strand
CGCACGCCGCCCAGTTCCGGTCCGGCCACTTCGACGGCGGTTTTCACGGCTTCTTCGATGTTGTAGGTGTCGACCAGCAGCGTGGTGTTCTTGCCGAGCGCCGCGATCTGCGATTCGAAGGCGCTTTTCTCGTCGTCATGCACCAGGGTGAAGCAGTGCGCGGCGGTGCCGATGGCCTTCAGACCGTACATTTGCGCGGCCAGCAGGTTGGCGGTGCCCTTGAATCCGCCCGGCGGCGCGTGCGGCGGCGACCGCGGCCCATTCGTTCGTGCGGCGTCCGCCCATATCCATGCACGGACGGTCCTTCGCGGCGGTGACCATGCGGGACGCGGCGGAGGCGACGGCGGAATCGTAATTCAGAATGCTCAGCAGCAGCGTTTCCAGCAGCGTGCATTCGCCGAACGTGCCTTCAACCTGCAGGATCGGCGAGTTCGGGAAGAACATCTCACCTTCGCGGTAGCCCTTGATGGAGCCGGAGAAGTGGAAGTTCTCCAGCCATTTGATGGTTTCCGGGCTGACCACCTTGCGGTCGGCGAGGAATTTCAGGTCGTTGTCGTCGAGGTGGAACTTCTCGAGCGCGTCGAGGATGCGTCCCTGTCCGGCGGCCACGCCGTAGTGGCGGCCCAACGGCAGATGCCGGGTGAAGATCTCGAATACGCACTTGCGGTTGGCGGTGCCGTCCTTCAGGCATGCGTCAAGCATGGTGTATTCGTACATGTCGGTCATGAGTGCGGGTGAATAATCGAGCATTTCCAAAGCCTTTCTTGACTTTTGGTGAAACTGACCATAAGTATAGGGCCCACGGTGGCCAATCTTTGGTTGCATCCCATCATACGTGCAGGAGGGGTCTCGAGGCGCGGCGTGCTTGGCTGGTGATAGGGTCGAATGCTGAAAAGACGAGTAATCGGACGGCGGCAAAAGCCGAAATCAGCGGAAAGCGAAGTGCAGAACAGCAATGGTAGCGATTAAGGATATGTTGGGCGACCAGACCGTGGTGCGTGCGGACGGACGCAAGGTGGACGAACTGCGCCCGGTGCGCATCACCCGGCATTTCACGGACGTTCCGGAAGGCTCTGTTCTCATCGAATGCGGCAACACGCGCGTGATGTGTACCGCCACGTTCACGGCCGGCGTGCCGCGCTGGCGCAAGGACTCCGGCCTGGGCTGGGTCACCGCGGAATACGCGATGCTGCCGCGCGCCACCGCCGACCGCACCGACCGCGAGTCCGTGCGCGGCAAGATCGGCGGCCGTACGCACGAGATCAGCCGTCTGATCGGCCGCTGTCTGCGTGGCGTCGTCGATATGAAGGCGCTCGGCGAAAACCAGGTGCAGATCGACTGCGACGTGCTGCAGGCCGACGGCGGCACCCGCACCGCTTCGATCACCGGCGCGTACGTGGCGCTCGTCGACGCGATGCATTGGGCCGAGGAACACAAGCACGTCAAGTCCGCCGACCGTGTGCTCAAGGACTGGGTCTCCGCCGTCTCCGTCGGCGTGATCAACGGCAAGCCGATGCTGGACCTGCCGTACATCGAAGACAGCCAGGCCATGACCGACATGAACGTGGCCATGACCGGTTCCGGCGATTTCATCGAGATCCAGGGCACCGCCGAGCATCGTCCGTTCAACCGCGCCGAACTCAACACCCTGCTCGACCTCGCCGAAAAAGGCAACAGGGAGCTGCAGGCCGCCCAACGCGCCGCGCTCGCGCTCGACTGAGCCGATCGACGGCACGGCATGCGCTGAATGTAGGACGTTGACGGTCCGATGCCGGCGACTCGGCGCATAGAACAACGCAAAACAGATATAAGTAGGAAAACGACGGAAGGAACCGTAAGGCATGAAGATCATCGTCGCCACGCATAACGGAGGCAAACTGGCGGAAATCCGCCGCATTCTCGAGGAACGTCTCGGCGCGGACGCCGCCGACATCGAGCTCGTCTCCGCAGGCTCCTTGGGATTGCCCGATCCGGTCGAGGACGGCGTGACCTTCCAGGAGAACGCGCTCATCAAGGCGCGCGACGTGGCCGAACGCACCGGCTGCCCGGCAGTCGCGGACGATTCCGGCCTGATCGTGGACGTCATGGGCAACGCGCCGGGCATCCTGTCCGCACGCTGGGCCGGCGAGCACGGCAACGACAAGGCCAACAACGCGCTGCTGCTCAAGCAGCTGGCCGACATCCCCGACAGCAAGCGCACCGCACGGTTCCGCTGCGCCGCCGCGCTGGTCGTGCCGGGAGAGCGCAAAGCGGACGGTGCGGATGATGATAAGCCGTACACGATCGCCAGCGAAACCGTCGAAGTCGGCGAAATGCCGGGCGTGCTGCTGCGTGCCCCGCGCGGTGCCAACGGTTTCGGCTACGATCCGCTGTTTGTGCCGAACGATCAGCCGCAGCGTGCGGCCGACGCCGGCGAAAAGCTCACGTCCGCCGAAATGGAGCCGGCCGAGAAGAACGCGGTCTCCCATCGAGGCAAGGCGCTGCGCTCGCTGGTCGCATCGATCGAAGCGCTGGTCAAATAACATCGGATGACGGCCGCGACGGGCGCTTGCCGTGGCGCACGACACTGGATGGCGTGCGTGCGATTTGTGCTCGTCCGGTTTTTCCGCTATGCTTTGTTTCTTGTGCGCGGCTAGCGTATGCTTACCGGGCATTGCGCCACTTTAGCTCAGTCGGTAGAGCGGCTCACTCGTAATGAGCAGGTCGACAGTTCGATTCTGTCAAGTGGCTCCACTGCCCTAGATGTTCGGAGGTTTTCCGAGCATCTAGGGTTTTGCATATGTGCATCCGTGCGTATCGGTTTTCGCCGTGCGCGGATGGTGATTGCGCGAGTGGCGGAATTGGTAGACGCGCAGGATTTAGGTTCCTGTGTCTTTGACGTGTGGGTTCAAGTCCCATCTCGCGCACATGTCCACGTTAATTCAGCCAATCGCGCTGCTGGCCATCATCCTCACCGGCTACCTGTTCAAACGCGCCGGCAAATTCAAAAACCGCGACTACCGCATCATGCAGGTCGCCCTGTTCAACCTGGTTCTGCCCTGCGCCATCATCTACTCGTTCGCCACGAACCCGCATGATTCCAGCATGCTGTGGATCTCCGTCTTCGGCTTCGTGGTCGCGTTCATCCCGCCCGTGCTCATCTTCCTCACCACACGTCACACGCCTGTGCAGGATCGCGCGTTCACCATGCTCAACGGTTCCGGCTTCAACATCGGCTGCTTCTGCTTCCCCGTGGTACAGGCGTTTCTCGGCACCGCGGCGATCGTGCCAGCGGCCATGTTCGACATCGGCAACTGCGTGATGGTGGCGGCCGGCACGAACGTCATGACGCAGACCCTCCTGCACATCCAGCCCGGCAAGACCTTGGACGAGCAGTACCAGGGGCATGCGCCGGTGCTGCCGTATACGAAACCCAAGGATCGCGATGCCCGCCGGCTGGCACGCCACGCGCTGCTACGCAACGTGGCGAAAGGCTTCTTCGGCTCCATCCCGTTCGACACCTACCTGGTCATGATCGTGCTCATGCTTGCCAATGTGAAGATCCCCGCCGTCGTGGCCACGTTCGTTGAGCCGCTCGCCAACGCCAACTCGTTCGTCGCCATGCTGATGGTCGGCATGCTGATGGACCTGCCCGCCGGCCGTGACGATGTGATGAAGCTGCTGAAGATCATCGGCCTGCGACTGCCATTCGGCCTGCTGTCCGCCGTCTGCGCATGGTTCGTGCTGCCGTTCGGCGCCAATGTGCGCGAAGCCGTGGTGATGTGCTGCCTCGCGCCAATCGCCGTGTTCTCCACCCTGTTCACCGACGAAGTGCTCGGCAATGCGAAACTCGCCGGCTTCTCGCTGTCCGTGTCCGCGATCATCGGCCTGGTCATGATGACCGGCGCGCACTTCCTGCTCGCCGCCATCGCCTGACTTGCGTAAGCCGCGTGCGTGGTCGTGCGTAAGTTGCGTACGTAATCGTAATGCGATCGTTGCATACGACAGCCGTTTTCACGTGCGTTGAAGCTTTTCCGCTGAACGTTGCATACGATTTCAGTAATCGTCGTTTATCTGGCATGTCGCCGCTGAAAAGTGGTCGGAACCGCGGTATATCGCGCTTCCGACCGAATGTGTTAACTCGGGAAACATTTTTGTGTTGTTCTGTCGGCTTTTGTGAGTATCTTGTGAGGTGAAGAAAACGGCTCGTGCCGTGGAAAATCGAACGAGATTCCACCGTCACGTTCCGCTTCACAGTGATGATGAAAGGACCTATCAACATGGCCATCAATCCTCCCGTTGACGCCACCAAGACCCCGGAGTGGGCCGCGCTGCAGAAGCACTACGACGAGCTGCAGTCCGAGGGCATCAGCCTCAAGCAGTGGTTCGCCGATGACGCCGAGCGCGTCGAGAAGCTGAGCTTCGATGCAGGCGACCTGCACTTCGATCTGTCCAAGAACCTGATCAAGCCGGAGACCCTGCAGCTGTTCGCCGACCTGGCCAAGGCCGTCAAGCTCGACGAGCGCACCAAGGCCATGTACACCGGCGTGCACATCAACAACACCGAGGACCGCGCCGTGCTGCACACCGCGCTGCGCCGCCCGGTCGAGGACGAGGGCAAGTACATCGTCGACGGCCAGGACACCGTCAAGGACGTGCGTGAGGTGCTCGACCGCATCTACGCGTTCGCCGACAAGGTCCGCTCCGGCGAGTGGACCGGCGTGACCGGCAAGAAGATCGAGACCGTGGTCAACATCGGCATCGGTGGTTCCGACCTGGGTCCCGTCATGGTGTACGAGGCTCTGAAGCCGTACGCCGACGCCGGCATCTCCGCCCGCTACATCTCCAACATCGACCCGAACGACCTGGCCGAGAAGACCAAGGGCCTCGATCCGGAGACCACCCTGTTCATCATCGTTTCCAAGACCTTCACCACCCTGGAAACCCTGACCAACGCCCGTGAGGCCCGCACCTGGCTGCTCGAAGAGCTCAAGGCCAAGGGCGCCATCGACGGTTCCGACGCCAAGAACGCCGAAGCCATCAAGAAGCACTTCGTCGCCGTCTCCACCAACCTGGAGAAGGTCGCCGAGTTCGGCATCGACCCGAACAACGCGTTCGGCTTCTGGAACTGGGTCGGCGGCCGTTACTCCGTCGATTCCGCCGTCGGCACCTCCCTCGCCGTGGTCTTCGGCCCGGCCCGCTTCGAGGAGTTCCTGCACGGCTTCCACGAGATCGACGAATACTTCGCCAACACCCCGTTCGAGAAGAACGTCGTCGTGCTGCTCGGCATGCTGAACGTGTGGTACCGCAACTTCTTCAAGGTCGCCTCCCACGCCGTGCTGCCGTACGACCAGTACCTGCACCGCTTCCCGGCCTACCTGCAGCAGCTGACCATGGAGTCCAACGGCAAGTCCGTGCGCTGGGACGGCACCCCCGTCACCTCCGAGACCGGCGAGATCTTCTGGGGTGAGCCCGGCACCAACGGCCAGCACGCCTTCTACCAGCTGATCCACCAGGGCACCCAGCTCATCCCGGCCGACTTCATCGCGTTCGTGAACACCCCGAACCCGACCAAGGACGGCGACCAGGACGTGCACGAGCTGTTCCTGGGCAACTACTTCGCCCAGACCAAGGCCCTGGCCTTCGGCAAGACCGCCGACGAAGTGCGCGCTGAGGGCACCCCGGAAGAGATCGTCCCGGCCCGCGTGTTCACCGGCAACCGTCCGACCACCTCCATCTTCGGCGTGGCTCTGACCCCGTTCGCGCTCGGCGAGCTCATCGCCCTGTACGAGCACATCACCTTCGTCGAGGGCACCGTGTGGGGTCTGGACTCCTACGACCAGTGGGGCGTCGAGCTCGGCAAGCAGCTTGCCAAGCAGATCACCCCGGCCATCTCCCAGGATGACGAGGCTCTGGCCGCCCAGGATGCCTCCACCCAGTCCCTGATCCAGTTCTACCGCGCAAATCGCGAGTTCTGACTCACGATTGGCGCGCCTGAAGCCGCGTGACGTGTGGCTGAACGAGATGCCCCATCCGTGTCTTGCGGATGGGGTATTTTTGATTATTGCTGTGCCGAAAGGCGGGACGCCGCATAATCCCGCTTTTCTTCAGGTCCAGCCGGAACGTCCGAAGGTAGCTGCGGACGTGCGCAATCGCAATATTTCCGGCGGATCGGCAACCCTTCGCAGGCAGACCTGCGGAGTGGAAGAACAGGCTGAGCCGGCAATCGCAAGAACGCCGTACGAGGCCCTTACCTGTGCGCCGATATGCGGCGGCGACTCGAGGAAACACAATGGTTAACGCTATTGAGGCATTTGACGCCAAGCACCTGAAGCCGGCCGAGGAAATCCCGGCTTTCCGTCCCGGTGACACCGTCGAAGTCAACGTGAAGATCAAGGAAGGCAACAACTCCCGTCTGCAGGCTTTCACCGGCGTGGTGATCGCTCGTCAGGGCGGCGGCGTCCGTGAGACCTTCGTGGTCCGCAAGATCAGCTTCGGCACCGGTGTCGAGCGCCGCTTCCCGCTGCACTCCCCGGCCATCGATTCCATCAAGGTGGTCCGCAAGGGCCGCGTGCGTCGCGCCAAGCTGTACTACCTGCGCAACCTGCGCGGTAAGGCCGCTCGTATCGTCGAGCGCCGCGACAACTCCGAGAAGTGAGTTCGAATCGCAAATAAAGCGTGAAATCGGCTCTTCGGCAACCCGTCGAGGAGCCGATTTTCTATATTGGGCCGCTATGATAGGGGCCAGTGCGTGAAACCGGACGGTAAGGAATCCCATGAAGCATGCCAGAAGAAGAGTCGAAAGCGAGGAAAGCTTCGGCTTACGAGACACCCTGATCTGGTGCGGCATACCCATCGTCATCGTGCTGCTGGTACGCATGTTCCTGTTCGGCTTCTACGTGATTCCGTCCGGCTCCATGCTGAACACCATCGAACCGGGCGACCGGGTCATCACCAGCAAACTCACCCCCAAAGTCTTCAAGCTCCAGCGCGGCGACGTGGTGGTCTTCAAGGACCCCGACCATTGGCTGCAGCAGGAGAACAGCGGCCGATTCGGCGGCGACTACCTCATCAAACGACTTATCGGCCTGCCCGGTGACACCGTGGCCTGCGAGGGGCCCGGCAAGCCGGTCACGGTCAACGGCGTGGCCATCGACGAAACTTCGTACATCCGCTCCGGCGTGGACCCCAGCTCCTTCGCGTTCAGTGAAAAAGTGACTGCGGGACATGTGTTCGTCATGGGTGACAATCGCGCCAATTCCGCTGATTCCCGCTACCATCAGGACGATTCCTCGCACGGCCTCGTGCCGGTTTCCGACGTGGTCGGCGTCGGTCTGGTCAAGTATTGGCCGCTGAACCACATCAGCACGCTGGACGCGCATCACGACGTGTTCAGGGACGTGCCGGAAGGATCTGCCGACTGATGTCCGTTTCCATAGTGCCTACATTGGATATGGAACGGGCGACCGCGGCCTCCGGCTACGACGTGATCGTCGGCTTCGACGAGGTCGGCCGCGGCTCGCTCGCCGGTCCCGTCATGGTCGGCGCCGCCGCAATCCGCACGTGCGACCTGGCCGGTTCGTCGCCGCTGCAAGTGCCCGACGGCGTGGCCGATTCCAAAATGCTGACGGAACACCGCCGCGAAGCCATATTCGAAGAGCTTAAATCGTGGTGCGCGTCCTGGGCGGTCGGCTCGGCCAGCAACACGGAAATCGACGATTGGGGCATCTCCTATGCGCTTGGCATCGCCGCATTGCGCGCACTCGGCCAAGCGGAAGAGAAACTCGGCATCGACGGCGATGGCATGCTTGACGGCAAGCCGGTGAAGGTTGGTGCGATCCTCGACGGACCGAACGACTACATCACCAAAGCGCTGAACACCTTCGACGCGCCTGACGTGCCGGTTCCTGCGGAAGTCTCTACCAAAGTGAAGGGCGACAGGTACTGCGCCACCGTGGCCACCGCAGCCGTCATCGCCAAAGTCACGCGAGACCGGCTCATGGTCGAACTGGGAGCGCAACCCCAATATGAACCCTATGAATGGGCCCACAACAAGGGTTACGGTTCGGCCGCACACCGTGACGCCATCGCTGAATTCGGGCCCAGCGACCTGCACCGCCTCTCCTGGCATCTCGTCTGACATACGGCATCTCATCCGCAGTCCGCGATTACGCTAATCCTTGCGGATGATGCATGCCGGAAGGAAACCTGTAAGTTCATCCCGCCATCTGATGGCCGGGACCAATCCGTTTCCGTACCGTAGGAAACATGGAACACATACTTCACGCGACCGATCTGGTCATGGATTATTCGACCCAACAGGCGACACCGAACGCCACACACATGCTGGCGCTCAATCACGTGGATTTCGGCATCCAGGCAGGCGAAAGCATCGCGGTCATGGGACCGTCCGGTTCCGGCAAATCGACGTTACTGCACGCACTCGCCGGCATCATCACCCCGACAGCCGGCAATGTGATGTTTCGCGGTGCCAACCTGGCGCGGTTGAGCGACGCTGACCGCACCAAACTGCGCCGCAGCGCCTTCGGTTTCGTCTTCCAATCCGGACAGCTGCTGCCGGAACTGCCGGCCATCGAAAACATCGCGTTGCCGATGATGCTGGGCGGCGCAAGCTACCAGCAGGCCACCGACACGGCCATGCTATGGCTGGAACGATTGAGATTGCGTCAGCTCGCGCAACAACGTCCCGGCGAAATGAGCGGCGGCCAGATGCAGCGCATCGCCATCGCACGTGCGCTCGCCGCGCAGCCGGCAGTCATCTTCGCCGATGAACCGACCGGCGCGCTCGACCAGACCACCGGCCACGAAATCATGAGCATTCTCATGCGGACCGCACGACAGACCGGCGCGGCCGTGGTCGTGGTGACGCACGATTCGAACGTGGCCGCATTCTGCGATGCCACCGTTACCATGCGTGACGGCAGGCTGAGCTCGCCGCAGCAATCCCAACCTACCGCCGGAGGCGCACGATGAACATGTTCCGATTATGGCGATTGTTCCACCGCTCCGGCACCCGCGGCACATCCAGCCGCACCTCTGCGCTGGCCATCGTTGCCTTCGCATCCGCCACCGCCGTCTTCCTAACCGTGCTCGGAGGCCTGCATGGCTTCATCTGGCGGGCCTCCGCCGACCACACGTTCGGTTGCATGATCAATTCCAACAGGTGCGCGCCCGGTACATACGAAACATGGTCCAAAACCCTGGCGCACGCCGACAAGCTCGTCGCCACGGTCGGCGACGGCCATTGGACGGCCGACCAGGCCACAGCCGTCATGAACACCTATTCCGACGGCTATGTGCTGCTCGCCGCATTCGCCAGTCTGCTACTCATCGTGCCGTTCGTGGCGCTCGCCGGCTCGGCGGCCCGTCTCGCGGCCTCCCGCAGGGACGCACGTCTCGCCGCACTGCGACTTGCGGGCGCCACCACCGCGCAGGTCACGAAACTCACCGCGCTCGATGCGGGTGGCCAGGCTCTGCTTGGCGCGCTGGTCGGCATGGCCGGCTACTTCGCGCTGATACCGGCGATCATGCTGCTCGACTTCCAAAACCAGCATTTCACCTTCGAACAGTTGTGGGTGGGACTGCCTGCTCTGGCGGCCGTGACCGTCGGAGTCACGCTGCTTGCCTTGGTCTCCGCGCTGGTCGCCCTACGCCGCGTGGCCATCACCCCGCTTGGCGTGACGCAACGTACCGGACAACCCATGCCGTCCGCATGGCGCGCACTGATTTTCCTTGCCGTGTTGGCCGTAGGCTACCTGCTGCTCAACAGCATCTCCGCATTCGCGCACTTGGGTCAGATGGTGGTCTACGCCATCATCTTCGGCGTCTTCTTCCTCGGTTTCGCCATGGTGAACGTCGTCGGTACCTGGGTGGTGGCGATGCGCGCCAGATCGCGTGCGAAACACCCGAAGGACGCGGCCACTATGATTGCCATGCGCCGTATCCTCGACAATCCCAAGCGTGCTTGGCGTAACGTGTCCGGTGTGGCGCTCGCTGTGTTCATTGCGGGGATGACGTCGGTGTGCGGATTGCTTGCCACCGGAATCGGAGGCAACCACGACCCGTTCGACCCATCTATGCTGTACATGCGCGATATAGCGATGGGTGGTTTCCTGACGCTCGCCTTTGCCGCGGTGCTCGCCGCCGTCAGTTCCGGCGTGATGCAGACGGGCAACGTCTACGACCAGGCCGACGAGTACCGCATGCTTGCGTTGGAAGGCACGGATGAGGCGACGCTCGACAAGGCACGCATGATGGAAGTGATCACCCCGCTCAACACGGTGATGGCCGTTTCATTGGGGTGCTCGGTGTTGTTGCTGTTTCCGATTCTGGCAACGTCGTTGCTCAATCCGGCTTCGTTGCTTACGTTGGCCGCGGGAATCGGCTTGTGTTATGCGCTGATGGTGCTCGGAGGGTGTGCCGCGAATCATGCGGCGCACGGGCTCGGTCATGCCGGCTACCGTATGGACGATTGATGGCCTCGCCGCGGCGGTCGTGGATACCGCGGCGAGGACTGGCGAGGTCAGCCGAGGAGCACCGCGATGATCGCGATGAAAATCGGCGACGACAACGTCGAGAACAGAATGCCGTCGCGTGCGAACGACAGACCCACGTTGTACCGCGCCGCGTAGTTGTAGACGTTCTGGCCAGTCGGCAGAGCGGCGAGCACCACGCACGCGTACAGCGTGGCGCCGCGGAAGCCCATCACGAAATACGACAGCAGGAACGCGATGATCGGCATCACGATGTTCTTCAGCACGGCCACCGTGAACACCGCCGGAATATTCGACTTGTCCTGCAACGGCTTCGTGCCGTGCAACGACATGCCGAACGCCATCAGAATCATCGGCACCGCGGAATCGCCGATCATATCGATCGGGTCGTAGATGAAGCTCGGAATCACGAAATAGCCGACCTTCGCGGAAATCGCGGACACCACAATGCCTAGAAGCGAGCCGATGAGCAGCGGCTGATGCAACGGCTGCTTCAAAATCTCCTTCGCGGAGACCTTGCCTTTGGTGGTCACGTCGAGCACGGTCAGGCCGATCGGCGTGAACACCGCCTGCTGCATGACCAGAATCGGTGCGACAAGCGCCGGATTGCCCAGAATGTACGTGGCGATCGGCAGACCGATGTTGTTGGAATTGAGGTACAGCGAATTCAGCGCGCCGATGGTGGCGTCCGCGGCCTTCATGTGGAAGAACAGCCGGTTGAGGATCAGGAAGACCACACCCACCAGCACGGCCGAGAAAAACGCCACGACGATGGAGGAGTGGAAGATCTCGAAGATCTTCTCCTTGGACAGGATGGCGAACATCAGGCACGGGCTCGACACGAAGAAGCTGAACCTGTTGAGCACCATCTGCGCGGTCGGCCCGCCGATACGCATACGCGCGGCCACATAGCCGGTGGCGATGACGATGCCGATGACGCAGAAACCTTCCATCGCGCTCAATAGACCCGGCATTGCACTCTCCTTTTCGCTGCGGCCGTTGCCTTTCGACCGCTATCTAGTGTGGCACCAAGCGCGCGTCGGTCGTATGCACGTCTCAAAAGCGAGCCCGATACACGATTGACGGCACGTTTTGCCGGATAATGGACGGCATGAACGAACTTACGATTGGATTTTCCGCTTCCGCCAGCAAACAGGAGCAGTTGAACGAGCTGATGAGGCAGATCATGGGCTGCTATTCCGTCAGCGATGACGAAGGCCCGTTGACGGACGCCGTCGAGGTGTTTTTGAAGAAGCAGCCGCATCTGACGGTGCGCAGGCACGGCGACACGTTGGTGGCATCCACCGATTTCGGCCGCGAGCGCCGCGTGATTCTTGCCGGCCATCTCGACACGGTGCCGGTGATCGACAATTTCCCGCCGAAATGGCTTCAGCCGGGCGATCCGCTGATTCGCGAGGACGTGGCGGCCGGTCATGAGCATGAGCGTGTGATCTGGGGTCGTGGCGCCACCGATATGAAGGGTTCCGACGCGGTCATGCTGTATCTGGCGGCCACGCTGACGGATGCGAAATACGATTTGACGTACGTGTTTTACGACCATGAGGAAGTCGCGGCCGAGAAGAACGGCCTGCGCAAGGTGGTTGAGTCGCATCCGGATTGGATTACCGGCGATTTCGCGATCATCGGCGAGCCGACCGATTGCGGCATCGAGGGCGGCTGCAACGGCACGATGCGATTCGACGTGATCACGCACGGCGTTGCCGCGCATTCGGCCCGCGCCTGGATGGGCAAGAATGCGATCCACGCGGCGGCCGAGATTCTGAACCGTTTGAACGCACATGAGAACCGCGCCATCGAAGTAGATGGCCTGACCTATCAGGAGGGCCTGAACGCCACGCTGATTTCCGGCGGCAAGGGTACCAATGTGATTCCCGACGAGTGCCGTGTGCACGTCAACTACCGGTTCGCGCCGGACAAGTCGCTCGCCGAGGCGAAGGCGCTGATGATCGGCGCGGATGCGGGCGCGAAACTCGGCAACGGCGAGCATCAGGCCACTGGTGGCGTGTTCGAAGGCTTCGGCATCGAGATGAAGGACGAATCGCCGAGCGCACGTCCGGGCCTCAATTCGCCGCTTGCCCAATCGCTGGTATCGCTTGTCAAGGAACGTACCGGTCGTGACCCGCTTGCCAAGCTGGGTTGGACGGATGTGGCGCGTTTCGCGATTCTGGGCATTCCGGCCGTGAATCTCGGCGCGGGTAGCCCGCTGCTGGCTCACAAGCAGGACGAGCAGCTGCCGGAGACCGATCTGCTGCTCATGGCCGACCTGCTGGAGGACTGGCTGCGTTGAATCGCCGTTGAGTCGTTGCTGAGCTGCCGTTGAATCGCCGGTAATTCGCTGCCGCGGGCTTGCCGCAGAACCACTATTGGTCCACCGTTGAACCGCTGCTGAACCACTATGCCGGCGCACGTTCATTCACGGCGTGTCAACGCGAATCATTGGAAAACGGAGCGTGTAGGGGGAATAAATTTCCCGTCCTGTCACGCTCCGTTGTTTTTTGTGTCATACTTATAGACGGTGGTTCTGCAAGACCGCCGACGCATCCGATGGCGTTGATCCCCTCGCGTGAATGTTCTGTGAGTCGCGAGCGCAGGTGTCCGCCGTCGCATGATGAAGACTTTTGACGGAAGTTGCTTCCTACGGGCGCCATGATGCGCGGCCACGGTGAGAGCGTGGTGTGAGAACCGTTGGGGCTTGAGTGAAGGCGATGCGATTGCAGCGCGTTGCCGAGGAGCGTTGTGCCTACTACCAATGAGGGCCTCGATCAGGTCGAGGCTGTTGTGTCATCCGATAATTCAACCAATAATGCGGCAAGCAGTGCGGGTTCTGTGTCTGCCGATCCGGCTCCGCGCCGCCGTCGTGGAGGTCGCCGCGTGGTGCGTGGCGTAGGTGCCGCGGGCGCGTCTTTGGAGCTGAAGGTCGAGGAGCATGCCAAAGCCCCCTTGTTTGAGGAACCGAAGCTTGAGCCTGTCCAGCCTGCGCGTGATTCCGCCGATTTCAATGATGCCGATGACGCCGAGCCGTCGCGTCCGCGTCGTCGTCGCGTGACCCGTTACGATGACGACGATGAGATGCGTGACGAACGTCCGCGCCGTCGCCGTCGTTCCTCTGTGGACGTGCAGGACGAGGATGATCGCCCGTCGCGTCGCCGTCGCCGTATCAGCGACGAGCCGCGTGATGACCGTGACGATCGTGACGATCGTGACGATTACGGCAATCGTGGCAATCGTGGCAATCGTGACGAATCATCCGAAGACCGTGCGCTCGACGCCGTCAGCGCGCTGCCGGAAGGCCATGAGACGCGTCATAATCCGCGTCCGATGACGTCGCTGCTGTTCCAGGAGCCGATTCTGCCGGCCGCCCCCGCGGGCCGCGGATCGTCCGACGATGACGATGCTGACGATACGGGCCGCAGAGGTTCGGACGATGCCCGTGACAGCCGTGATGACCGCGACGATGACCGTCCGACTCGTCGCCGCCGCCGTCGCAGCCACG
>ENA-OOZX01001581-OOZX01001581.1-human-gut-metagenome-genome-assembly--contig:-NODE-1581-length-14011-cov-3.105904_pt1 | contig 14011 bp, 6 predicted proteins | sample MGYA00241048_ERZ501412 | MGnify/ENA primary metagenome ERZ501412 (study PRJEB25962, sample SAMEA2042518) | human gut metagenome | biome: human gut; feature: human-associated habitat; material: faeces... | reverse complement strand
GGCCACCACCGGGATATCCACCGCCCGGCATATGGCCTTTAAGGTCTCCACCGTTACCTGGGAGGTATCCGATTTGGTATCTGTGGGATACATGGCTCCCACGCCCAGATAATCGGCCCCTCCGGCCTCCGCCGCCTTTGCCTGCTCCAAAAAAGCCAGGAGCCCCTCGCGCGGCGGCACCTTGGAGTACCCATCAATCAAAATCTCACTCAGCTCGCGATACAGCTCCTCGCCATTCGCGCCAATGCCCCACGTGTCGTGGTAGGCCTGGCACTCGTCCTCCAGCGACAGGTGCTCAAATTGGGCAAAGTCATCCACGGTCACGTCAATCCCGTGGCGGTGCAATAACTCTGGCTGAGCATAAGCCCATACGGGGGTGCTATTAACCAGCGTGCCGTCGCAATCGAAAATAAAAGCAACCTTGGGAGTGGCGGAATGGGGCATAAACGAACCTTTCGATATCAAATGGTAAACATCCTGCTAAAAACGTTTTACCAAACGTCAGACAGACAATTTTGAAACCCAAATTGATAAAACTGTCAAGAGTTTTACCACGGTAATTCTGCCAGTGGTATAAACATGTCGCTTACCGATTAAACGCCCCCGCAAATCCGCTTTCGTCCATAAAACTAACGCACAGGTGTTATCGTAGTTTCTGCCGAAAGTTCCACCGAGCACGCGAGGTGGAACGAATCACAGAAACTTCGCCGTCCCTTCGATTCGTGCAGCCTTGGACCTTTCGCATCTAGTCACCAAGGCAACACGCTGCCGCGTCATGATGGGATCAAACGTGAGCGATACAAAGCTAAAGCCAGCAACCAAAAAGCCCGCTACCCGTAAAGCCGCCCCGCACGCGCCGGAACTCACTAAGGACGATGTCTATCTGTTTGGCATCGGCACGTGGGAGCGCAGCTGGGAAAAGATGGGCGCGCACCCCGACACGCAGAACCGTACGCGCGGCTGGCGTTTTTGCGTTTGGGCTCCCGATGTAAAAAGCGTCCATGTCATTGGTGAATTTAACGACTGGGATGAGGAAGCCAACCCGCTGGTGCCCGTGCATACGAGCGCTATTTGGGAAGGCTTTATTCCTGGCGCCGAGCAGGGCCAGCTCTATAAATATCTCATCGAGACCAACGAGGGCGAGAAGCTCTACAAGGCCGATCCGTATGCCTTTAAGGCCGAGTGCCCTCCGGGTACCGCCAGTGTGCTGTGGACCCTCGATGGTTACAAGTGGAACGACGCCGCGTGGCTCAAGCGCCGCGCCGACCACAACCACATGTCGCAGCCGCTCAACATCTACGAGGTGCATATTGGCTCTTGGAAGCGCCACGGCGACGCGCCGCAGGGCGAGCCCGACGAGTACGGCAACTATCCCGGCCCCATGGATCCCTTCCCCGCGCAGCGCGGCGAGTTCTACACCTACGACGACCTGTCGGTGGAGCTCGTGGACTACGTGCGCGACATGGGCTATACGCATATCGAGGTCATGCCGCTCATGGAGCATCCCTTCGATGGCTCCTGGGGCTACCAGACGACCGGCTACTACGCCGCCACGTCGCGCTACGGCAACCCGCAGCAGCTCATGCACTTTATCGATGCGTGCCACGAGGCGGGCATCGGCGTGATCATGGACTGGGTGCCCGGCGGTTTTTGCGCCGACTCCCACGGTCTTGCCACCTTTAACGGCCACATGCTGTTTGAGCACGAGATTCACCCCAACTGGGGCACGCATAAGTTTGACTTCGCCCGCGGCGAGGTCCGCTCTTTCCTGGTTTCCAACGTGCTGTATTGGCTCGAGAACTTCCACGTGGACGGCATTCGCATGGACGGCGTGTCTAGCATGCTGTACCTCAACTTTGGCATCGACGATCCGGGCCAAAAGAAGTTCAACAAGTACGGTACCGAGGAGGACTTGGACGCCAGCGCGTTTATCCGTCAGGTCAACTGCGCCGTGGAGGCGCACTATCCCGACGTGATGATGATGGCCGAGGAGTCCACCGCGTGGCCGCTCGTGACCTATCCGCCGCAGGACGGCGGCCTGGGCTTCCACTACAAGTGGGACATGGGCTGGATGAACGACACCCTGCACTACATGCAGACCGATTTTCCGTGGCGCCCCGGCAACCACGGGCTGCTCACGTTCTCCATCATGTACGCCTTTACCGAGAACTTCATCTGCCCGCTGAGCCACGACGAAGTCGTGCACGGAAAGTGCTCGCTCATCGGCCGCATGCCGGGCGACTGGTGGCGCCAGTTTGCCGGCCTGCGCACGCTGGCCTTCTACCAGATGACGCACCCCGGTGCCAAGCTCAACTTTATGGGCAACGAGATCGGCCAGTTTATTGAGTGGCGCTATTACGAGTCCATTCAATGGTTCCTGACCGAGGAATATGAGACCCACCGTCATCATCAGGCGTTTATCAAGGCGCTCAACCACCTGTACACCGCCGAGCCCGCCCTATACGAGCGCGGCTACACCGACGACGGCTTTACCTGGATCGACGCGGATAACTCCAAGCAGTCCATCGTGAGCTTTGTGCGTCAGGGCGAGAACATCGATGACGATCTGGTGATCCTGATCAACTTTGACCCGGCGAGCTACGAGAGCTTTCGCGTGGGCGTACCGCGCGAGGGTGACTGGGAGGTCATCTTCGACTCCGACCGTCCCGAGTTTGGCGGCAGCGGCTATGCCGGTGAGGAACCCTACACCTGCTCGAGCGAGCCCTACCCCTGGAACGGGCAGATGGACTCCATCGAGATTAAGGTGCCCGGTCTGGCAGGCGTGGTGCTTAAGCGCCGCGGCCCCAGTAGCTACAAGCCGCCGGTGGTTGAGGAGCCCAAGAAGGCGACGCACAAGCGCACGTCCTCGGTAAAGCCCAAGACCGCGGCTGCTAAGAAGGCTCCGACCAAGGCGAAGGCAACCAAGTCTGCCGGCAAGCCCGCTTCCAAGACCACGGCCAAGAAGGCAGCCACCAAAAAGGCTGCTCCCAAGGCCAAGGCAGTTGCTGTTAAGGCTCCTGCCAAGAAAGCGTAACAAAGGCGTTACCACTGTAATTACCCGCCCCGTGAGGGCGTAGGATACAAGTCATAACCGTTCCGGGAGAAACATCCCCGGGGGAAAGGAACGTATGAATAAGATCTTCGACAACAAGCAGGAGTTTACCGAGCTCTATCGCGATGCCGTCATGAGCATCAGCGGCAAGAGCGTCGAGGCCGCCAGCGACCTCGACCGCTTTAACGCCCTGGCCAAGCTCGTGGCCGAGAAGGCGCGCACCGTTGCCACCAAGAGTGACGCCCGCGCCGCCGCCGAGGGCAAGAAGCGCGTGTACTACTTCTCGATCGAGTTTTTGATTGGCCGCCTGCTCGACAACTACCTGCTCAACTTTGGCGTGCGCGACATGGTCGCCGAGGCGCTCGACGACATGGGCTTTGACCTGTCCGTCATCGAGAACCAGGAGCCCGATCCGGCACTGGGCAACGGTGGCCTGGGCCGTCTGGCCGCATGCTTCCTCGATTCCATGGCAGCCGAGGGCATTGCCGGCTACGGCAACGGTATGCGCTACCGTTACGGCCTGTTTAAGCAGGAGATCGTCAACGGCAGCCAGGTCGAGGCCACCGACGAGTGGCTCACCCACGGCTATCCCTGGGAGGTCCGTCGTCAGGACAAGGCCGTGACCATTAAGTTTGGTGGCCATGTTGAGGGCTTTGAGGAGAACGGCCGCACGTTCTACCGCACGGTGGACACGCAGGACATCCTGGCCGTCCCTTATGACATCCCCGTTGTGGGCTATGCCGGCGAGACCGTCAACAAGCTGCGTGTCTGGGCCGCCGAGCCGGTCGAGGAGCACTTCGATCTGGAGGCCTTCAACCGCGGCGACTACGCCCTGGCAGACGCCGAGCGCGCCGAGGCCGAGGCCATCAGCGCCATCCTCTACCCCAATGACGCCGGCGAGCACGGCCGTCTGCTGCGCCTGAAGCAGGAGTACCTGTTTGTTTCGGCCGGTATCTACAGCCTGCTCGACACCTTTGAGAAGGAGCACGGCGCGAACTGGGAGCTGCTGCCGCAGTTTGTGGCCATCCACACCAACGACACGCACCCCGCCATGTGCGGCCCCGAGCTCATGCGCATCCTGATCGACGAGAAGAAGCTCGAGTGGGATGACGCCTGGAACATCGTGACGCAGGTTATGAGCTACACCAACCACACCATCCTGCCCGAGGCTCTGGAGAAGTGGCCCATCGGCACGTTCTCCAAGCTCCTCCCCCGTGTGTACCAGATCATCGACGAGATCAGTCGTCGTTGGCACGAGTCGTTCGACACCACGCAGGAGGGCTGGCAGGAGCGTCTGCGCCAGACCGCCATCCTGTGGGACGGCGAGATTCGCATGGCAAACCTGTCCGTGATCTGCAGCCACAGCGTCAACGGCGTGGCAAAGATCCACTCCGACATCATCAAGAACATCGTGCTCAAGGACTTCTATGCCCTGACGCCCGAGAAGTTTAACAACAAGACCAACGGCATCTCGCACCGTCGCTTCTTTGCCGAGGCCAACCCCACCTACGCCAAGCTCGTCACCGAGGCCATTGGCGACGGCTGGCTCAAGGACGCCTTTGAGCTGGAGAAACTCAAGGAGTTCCAGAACGACACCGAGTTCCTGAAGGCCGTAGGTGCCTCCAAGCGCGCCAACAAGGAGCGCCTGGCCGCCTACGTTAAGGCCGAGACCGGTCTGGTTATTGACCCCAACACCGTCTTCGATGTTCAGGTAAAGCGCTTCCATGCCTACAAGCGCCAGCTCATGAACATCATGAAGGTAATGGACATCTACAACCGTCGCATCGCGAATCCCAACTTCCACGTGACGCCGACGACCTTCATCTTTAGCGGCAAGGCTGCCTCGAGCTACACCTTTGCCAAGGAGACCATCCGCCTCATTAACTCCGTGGCCGAGGTCATCAACAACGACCCGCGCGTCAACGAGGTCATGAAGGTCTGCTTTATCCCCAACTTCCGCGTGAGCAACGCCCAGCTCATCTACCCTGCCGCCGAGATCTCGGAGCAGATCTCCACGGCCGGCAAGGAGGCCTCGGGCACGTCCAACATGAAGCTCATGATGAACGGCGCCATCACGCTGGGCACCCTCGACGGCGCCAACATCGAGATCGCCGACCTGGCCGGTCGCGAGAACGAGGCCATCTTTGGCCTGACCGCTCCCGAGGTCGAGCAGCTCTGGGCATCGAACAGCTACTTTGCGTGGGATACCCTCAACGGCGACCGCGAGCGTCTGGGCCGCGTGATGGACGAGCTCAAGGACAACACCTTTGCGGGTCTTTCGGGCAACTTCGAGAGCATCTACAACGAGCTCATGAACAACAACGACCCCGACCTGGTCATGGCAGACTTCCGCAGCTACGTGGATGCGTGGGAGAAGCTCACGGGCAGCTATGGCGACCAGGAGACTTGGAACCGCAAGGCGCTGCTCAACACCGCCTCCTCCGGCTGGTTCTCGAGCGACCGCACCATTCGCGAGTACCGCGACGAGATCTGGCACGCGTAAAGGCGCGCGAGCTCCCTTATGCCAGCACGGCATTACTCGACGGGCGCGACCGAGCGCTGCGCCCGTCGCTAATGGGTTTAAGAACATCGATGACAGAAGGAGAAATCGATGAGTAAGAAAGAATGCATCGCGATGCTCCTCGCAGGAGGACAGGGCAGCCGATTGGGGGCACTCACCCAAAAGATCGCTAAGCCGGCGGTTAGCTTTGGTGGCAAGTTCCGCATTATCGACTTTTCGCTGTCCAACTGCTCCAACTCGGGCATCGACACGGTGGGCGTTCTGACGCAGTACCGCCCCTACCTGCTGCATGCCTATGTGGGCTCCGGCGAGGCTTGGGATCTGGACAGCCGCGACGGCGGCGTGTCGATCCTGCCGCCGGACGAGACGCAGACCGGCGGCGCCTGGTATGCGGGCACGGCCGACGCCATTACGCAGAACCTCGACTACATCAAGGCAAACGACCCCAAGTACGTCCTGATTCTTTCGGGCGACCATCTGTATCGCATGGACTACCGCAAGATGCTCAAGACGCACATCGAGAACAACGCCGACCTCACGGTGAGCGTTATGCCCGTGCCGTGGGAGGAGGCCAGCCGCTTTGGCATCCTGACCACCGACCCCGAGGACGGCCGCATCACCAAGTTTACCGAGAAGCCCGAGAAGCCCGATTCGAACCTTGCGTCCATGGGTATCTACATCTTCTCGGCCGACGTGCTGATCGAGGCGCTCGAGGAGGACGCTCTGGACCAGCGCTCGAGCCACGACTTTGGCAAGGACATCATCCCCAAGCTACTCGGCGAGAACAAGCGCCTGGACAGCTACGAGTTCCACGGCTTTTGGAAGGATGTCGGCACCATCGCCAGCTTCCACGAGACCTCGATGGACCTGTTGGGCAACAACCCCGAGTTCGATCTGTTTGACAAGAACTTCCCCATCATGTCCAACATCACTACGCGTCCTCCGCACTACATTGGCCCGGACGGCCGCCTGGACGACTGCCTGGTCTCCAACGGCTGCAAGATCTACGGTACCGCTCGCCACTCGATCCTTTCGACCGATGTCATCATCGAGGAGCGCGCCGTGGTCGAGGACTCCGTGCTGCTGCCGGGTGCGCACGTTAAGAGCGGCGCGCACATCTGCCGCGCTATTTTGGGCGAGAACTCCACGGTCGAAGAGGGCGTGAAGCTCGGCTCTGTCGATACCACCAAGGATACGGCCGTCGTTGGAAATGACGTCGTTATCGGGAAGGGGGAATGATCCGATGATCAATCGCAAGGCCATCGGTTATATCACCGCTAACTACTCTTCGACCTACGGCAGCGTGCTGCTCAAGGACCGCCCCATCGCGTCCGTCCCGTTTTTGGGCCGCTACCGCCTGATCGACTTCCCGCTGTCCAACATGATGAATGCCGGTATTAAGACCGTCGGCGTCGTCATGCCGGGCAACTACCGCTCGCTGATCGACCACGTGGGCTCGGGCAAGGACTGGGGCCTGGACCGCAAGAAGGGCGGCCTGTTCATGGTGCCCGGCAACGCGTATGGCACCACCAAGGGCGGCATGCGCTTCTTGCTGCGCGACATCATCTCCAACAAGACGCTGTTCCAGCGCTCGGACAAGCCCTATGTCGTGATGATGGGCACCAACATCATCTTTAACATGGACCTCAACACCATCATCGACGCGCACGAGAACTCCGGTGCCCAGATGACCGTGGTGTACTGCAAGGCCACGCGCAACGTCGACGACGAGACCAAGCTACAGATCAACGAGAACGGCCGCCTGACGGGCGTGAGCGCCGGCGGCGTGCACGGCGACAACGCCTCCATGGACTGCCGCATCGTCACCCGCGAGACGCTGCTCGAGATCATCGACCACTACCAGGCCGCCGACTATCTGGATCTGCTCGAGGCACTCCAGGGCGACTTTGGCAACATCGACGTGTGCAGCTACGAGTACAAGGGCGAGGTCGTGGGCGTGTTTAGCGAGAAGTCGCTCTATCGCCGCAGCATGGATCTGCTCGACCAGACCGTGGCCGACCAGCTCTTTGACCCCGAGCGCCCGATCCTGACCAAGGCGCACGACGTGCCGCCTTCGCGCTATGCGACCGGCAGCCACGCGTGCAACTCGATCATCTCGGCCGGCTGCATTATCAAGGGCACCGTGCGCAACTCGATCCTGTCGCGCGGCGTTGTGGTCGAGGAAGGCGCTTCGGTGACCAACTCGATCATCAACCAGAGCTGCATCATCAAGAGCGGCGCCCGCGTTGAGAATGCCATCCTGGACAAGAACAACGTGGTTCCCACCAACACCGAGCTTCGCGGCACGCCCGAGAACATCCTGGTGCTGGGCAAGGCCCCGTTAACTCCCGATACCACCATCGTGCATTAACGTAGGCACCGCAACATCGCTCGTAACATGTAGAATAGCCGCCCGGTTTACGCCAGGCGGCTATTCTCGAATTGCAACAGGGAGACAATATGGCAGATTCCAGCAAAAAGATGCAGATCGTGTTTGCCTCGGCCGAGTGCGCACCGTTTGTAAAGACCGGTGGCCTGGGCGACGTGGCAGGCTCGCTGCCTGCGGCGCTTGTGCGCGCCGGCGCCGAAGTCATTGTGATGGTGCCCAAGTACGCCACCATCAAGGACGAGTACAAGGCGCAGATGGAGCACTTCTCCGACTTTTACGTGAGCTTGGGCTGGCGCAACGAGTACTGCGGGCTCGAGAAGCTCGAGCACGACGGCGTCACGTATATGTTCATCGACAACGAGCGCTACTTTGCGCGCGACTATCCGTACGGCTTCTTTGACGACGGCGAGCGCTTTGCGTTCTTCTCCAAGGCCATTACCGAGAGCCTGCAGCACCTGCCGGCCGGCTTTGAGTGCGACATCCTGCACTGCAATGACTGGCAGACGGCACTGGCGCCCGTGTTCTTGCGCGAGTTCTACCAGGGCCTGCCGCTGTACGACCGCGTCAAGACCGTGTTCTCGATCCACAACGTGGCGTTCCAGGGCCAGTTTAGCGACACCGTGATGGAGGACATCCTGGGCGTGGCGCATATTCCGGCGGCCGCCTCGCAGCTGCGTTGCGACGCCTGCAGCATCAACTACATGCTGGGCGCGCTGCGCTATGCCGATGCCATCACCACGGTGAGCCCCACCTATGCCAACGAGATCCAGACGCCCGAGTTTGGCGAGGGCCTGGACGGCGTGCTGCGCGAGCGCTCCTATGCGCTGCAGGGCATTTTGAACGGCATTGACGTGGCGGGCTTTGACCCGGCGACCGACAAGCGCATTGCCGCAAACTACACGGTCGAGGACCGTTCCGGCAAGGCTGTGTGCAAGGCCAAACTGCAGGAAGAGCTGGGGCTCGAGGTTCGCGACGACCGTCCGCTCATGGTGATGGTCACGCGCCTGACGCGCCAGAAGGGCATGGACCTGGTCATGTACGCGCTCGACCGCATCCTGTCCGGCGGCGTGCAGGTGGCGGTGCTGGGCACCGGCGACCGCGACTACGAGGACGGCCTGCGCTACTTCCAGGACAAGTACCCCGGCACCATGGCCGCGCGCATCGAGTTCGATCCTGCGCTGTCGCAGCGTATGTATGCCGCCGCCGACATGTTCCTGATGCCTTCGAAGTTTGAGCCCTGCGGCCTGTCGCAGATCATCGCCATGCGCTACGGTACCCTGCCCATCGTGCGCGAGACCGGCGGCCTGAAGGACACCGTGATCCCGTACAACGAGTTTACCGGCGAGGGCACGGGCTTCTCGTTTAGCAACTTTAACGGCGACGAGATGGGCGATGCGGTATTCCGCGCGGCGCGTCTGTTCTGGGATAACCGCGACGCATGGAACCAGCTGGTCACGCAGGCCATGAGCCAGGACTTTAGCTGGACGCGCTCGGCCGATAAGTATCTGGACCTGTACTTCTTTATGCACCCGGAGATTGAGCGCCCGGCGGCTGTTGTCGACGAGCCCGCGGTTGTGGCCGAGGAGATGCCGGTTGAAGCTGAGCCCGCAAAGGCCAAGCCTGAGGGGAAGGCTGAGGTTGTTCCTGAGGCAGAGGCCGAGGTCAAGCCCGCTGCAAAGCCCGCAGCTAAGAAGACTACGACTCGTAAGACGACGGCCAAGAAGGTCACAGCGACCAAGGCGGCGGCAACAAAGACCACCGCTGCCAAGAAGTCGACGGCGTCCAAGACCACGACCGCCAAGAAGGCAACGGCAGCCAAGAAGACCACGACAACGAAGTCGACGACCACGAAGGCCGCCACGACCAAGTCAGCCACAATGCCGGCAGCCAAGGTCGAGGAGACGCCTGCAGAGTCCAAGGCGGAGGCAACCGTCGAGACCAAGCCCGCCGCCAAGACCACCACGCGAAAGCGCACGACGACAGCCAAGAAGACCACGGCAAAGACCACGACTCTCAAGGCAGAGACTAAGCCCGCTGCTGCAAAAGACGAGCCCAAGGCCGAGGTAAAGACCAAGCCGGCGCCGAAGGTCGCTGAGGTCAAGGCTGCCCCGAAGGCAGAGGCCAAGCCAGAACCCACCAAGGAGACTCCGGTCTCCCCCGCCGCTCCGGCAGAGAAAAAGGCCCCGTCCAAGAAGACGTCCGTCCGCAAGGCCACGGCCACCCGCAAACGCCGCTAGCCCATAGACGATCCAAAACCTCATCAAACCCTATGCAAGGGGCGCTCCAACTGGGTGCCCCTTCTCTGTAGGTAGTTGGTAAAACGATTTTCTAGGACAACCGTTCGCCGATGGTAAACGGATGTTGTTTATACAGCCTGTGTACAAAAGATATACTTACATCCAGTGCGTAAAGCCCATGGCCCGCAGGCCGTGATTCTATTGAACTGGACCGAATTATGAGATTGATTCACAACAGCCGTCTGCCGCAGTTTCGTACTCCGTTTGGCGCTGTGACCACTGGAACTTCCGTTTCGCTATCGGTGATTTTGGAGGATGCCGACCCCAACCAGGCAACGCTCACCCTGCGCACCTGGGTCGATGAAATCGGTGAGTCTCTGTATCCCATGACGCACGAGGGCGACGGCATATTTACCGTAGAGCTTGAGTGCACTGAGCCCTGTCTTATCTGGTACAGCTTCATTTGCAACATCGAGGGCCAGCCCGAGGTACGCCTGGGTGCACCGCAGGGTCGCACCGGTGGCGAGGGTGTGACCTACGACTACGCCGAGGTTCCGTCCTTCCAGATTACCGTCTACAAGCACCGCGAGAACCGTCCCACTTGGTACGAGCGCGGTATGGTCTACCAGATCTTCCCCGACCGCTATGCACGCGACGAAAACTGGCGCGAACGTACGCTTGCCGAAGTTGAAAAACCGCGCAAAGGAATCCAGCGCCGCATGGTCGAGGACTGGAACGAACCGCCCGAGTACGAGCGTGCCGAAGACGGCTCCATCAAGACCTGGGATTTTTACGGCGGCTCGCTCAAGGGTATCCAGAATGACCTGCCCCGCATTGCCGAGCTGGGCTTTACGGCCATCTACCTCAACCCGATTTTTGAGGCCGCGAGCAACCACCGCTACGACACGGCCGACTATACCAAGATCGACCCGATTCTGGGCACCGAGCAGGACTTTACGGAGCTGTGCAAGGCGGCCGAGAAGCTCGGCATTTCTATCATCCTGGACGGCGTCTTCAACCACACGGGCGACGATTCGATCTACTTTAACCGCTACGGCAATTATCCCGGCGTCGGTGCTTGGCAGAGCGAGGACTCGCCGTGGCGCGATGCGTTTTACTTCCATGAAGACGGTTCGTATGACTGCTGGTGGGGCGTGGGCAACATGCCCGCCATCAACGAGAGCTCCGAACTGGTGCGCGAGCGGCTCCTGGACAAGGACGGCGTGATCCGCAAATGGCTGCGCGCCGGTGCCCATGGTTGGCGCCTGGACGTGGCCGACGAGCTTTCCGACGACTTCCTGGCCGAAATCAAAAAGGCCGTGCTCGCCGAGAAACCCGATGCGCTGCTGCTCGGCGAAGTCTGGGAGGACGCCTCCAACAAGATCAGCTATGGCCACCTGCGCCGCTATCTGCAGGGCTCTGAGCTCGACTCCGCTATGGACTACCCCTTCCGCGACATGGTCATCGGTTTTTTGATGGGCTACAAGAACGCCTATCAGGCTGCAGAGGACATCGAGACGCTGCGCGAGAACTACCCGCGCGAGGCACTGGCCTGCGCGCTCAATCTGCTTTCGAGCCACGACCGTCCGCGCATTATCTCGGTGCTCGGCGGCGGTCCCGACGAGTCGCAGCTGCCCGAGAGCGAGCGCAGCAAGTGGCGCCTGGACGAGAACTCCATGGGCCTGGCCAAGAGCCGCTTTTGGTTGGCGACGCTCATGCAGATGACCTTCCCAGGCGTGCCCTCGATCTATTATGGCGACGAGTACGGCTTGGAGGGCCTCACCGATCCGGGCAACCGCCGCACCCTGCCGACCAAGGACCAACTCCACGACTTCGATACGCTAGCCATCGTTAAGAACGCATCTGCCATTCGCCGCGCGTTACCGTTTATGGTCGATGGCGAGATCAAGGCCTTTGCGCTCAACGACGACGTCTTGGCCTACACCCGCACGGGCAAAGACGGCGAGGCCGCGACGGTTATCATCAACCGCAGCCTGCGCAATTCGCACTGCGTGACGATCCCGGCGCTCGGCGAATGTGCTAGCGACGTGATCAGCGGACACGAGTGCGAAATCCACAACGGCACAGTCACGCTCGACTTGTACCCGCTGGGCTCTTCGATCATCTATCACCATGCCGAGAAGCGCCTGCAGGAGCCGCTCGATCATGGCGCGGGCGTCGTGTGCCACATCACCTCGGTGCCGACCGATGACGGCAAGCCTGGCACGATCGGTGCGCCCACGCGTCGCTTTATCGACCATCTGGCCGCCATGGGCATGCGCTACTGGCAGGTCCTGCCCGTCAATCCAACGGACTTCTTCCGCTCCCCCTACGCCGGTCCTTCGGCCTTTGCAGGCAATATCGACCTGCTGCCCGAGAGCCACGAGGAGCTGGCTGCCGACTTCGTCACCTGGAAGGTCCGCGGCGGCGAGGATGCCGACCCGCTGTACACGGCGTTTAAACATCGCAACGCCGACTGGCTCGAGAAGTACTGCGTCTACATGGCGGTAAAGAAGCACTTTGAGGGACTGTCGCGCCACGATTGGCCGGCGGATGTCGCGCGCTACAACGAGCACCTGATCGATGACGAGCGCTTCCACGACGAGGCAGAGCTGCAGGCGTACATGCAGTATCGCTTTGACCTTGCCTGGTGCGAGCTCATGAACTATGCACACAAGAAGGGCATCGAGGTCATCGGCGATATCCCGATGTATGTCTCGGACGATTCGGCGGATGCGTGGAGCGAGCCCGAGAACTTCTGGCTGTCCGATACCGGCAAGGCGATTGAGATTTCCGGCGCGCCGCCCGACAACTTTGCACCCGAGGGCCAGGTGTGGGGAAACCCCACCTTCCGCTGGGATCACATGAAGGGAAACGGCTATAGCTGGTGGATGGATCGCTTGCGTCGTGCGTTTTCGCTCTACGACCGTGTGCGCCTGGACCACTTCCTGGGCTTCCACAGCTACTTTAGCATCCCTGCCGGCAAGGCCTGTGCCGACGGCCGCTGGCTTGCGGGACCGGGCAAGGACCTGTTCCAGACCGCCTACGACGAGCTGGGTCCGCTCAACTTTATTGCCGAGGATCTGGGCTATCTAACACCTGGCGTACGCGCGATGGCTTCGACCTGCGGCTTCCCCGGCATGGATGTGCTGGAGTTTAGCGACTACGACGTTCGTTGCGGTGTGCATCCCACGCCAGGCAAGATCCTGTATACCTCGACGCACGACACCTCGACGCTTGCCGGCTGGTGCACGCGCTCCTTTGCAGGTGGCGACGAGCCGAGCGGCATTGCATTGGCAAGCGAGCTCATGGGCGATGCCCTGGCAAGCGATGCTCCGCTCGTGATGATGCCGCTGCAGGACGTGCTGGGGCTGGGCGACGACGCGCGTATGAACGTACCGGGCGTGGCCACGGGCAACTGGACCTGGCAGGCTGACGAGGCGGACATTGCAGCCGTCGAGGACAAAACCGCACAGCTCCTGCGCAACAACCATAGATTCTGGGGCGAAGCGTGATAAAACACCCGATATAGGGTACAGTTACAGCTGTTTGAATTTATGCGGGCAGAGCGATCTGCCCGCTTTGTGCTGAAAAGGAAGTATTATGGCGCGCTACGATTACAAGTGCACGAGCTGCGGCAACGTGTTTGAGGTTGAGCATCCCATGTCCGAGACCCCCGAGGTCGTGTGCCCGAGCTGCGGTGCCCCGGCATCCAAGACGTTCTCGGCCAGCGGCATCAAGTTTGAGGGCAGCGGATTCTACAACACCGACCAGCGCAGCGGTGGTTCCAGCACCACCGCCACCAGCGGCTG
>ENA-OOZX01001577-OOZX01001577.1-human-gut-metagenome-genome-assembly--contig:-NODE-1577-length-14063-cov-4.946602_pt1 | contig 14063 bp, 18 predicted proteins | sample MGYA00241048_ERZ501412 | MGnify/ENA primary metagenome ERZ501412 (study PRJEB25962, sample SAMEA2042518) | human gut metagenome | biome: human gut; feature: human-associated habitat; material: faeces... | reverse complement strand
CGACGGCAAACCCTCCGACACGCAGCGGATAACCTTCGGGCTGAAAAAATACGACTACGACACCAAGGACGGCGTGTTCCACCTCTGGATCAACGACCGCCGCATCTTCGTCAAAGGTGCGAACTGGGGGCTTTCGGAGTACATGCTCCGCTGCCGCGGCGAGGAATACTTCACCAAGGTAAGACTGCACAAAGAGATGAATTTCAACATGATCCGCAACTGGCTGGGCACCACCACCGACGAGGAGTTCTACGAAGCCTGCGACAAGTACGGCATCAAGCCGGACATCATCATCGGCTGCGCCGGCGGCGTCGATACGGTAGCGACTTTCCGCTACCGCGAAGAACCCGCCCCGGAAGGGATGACCTGGATGCAGGCCGACCTCTCCGGTCTCAAAGGCGGCCATTCGGGCGACAACATCAACGACGGACTCGGCAACTCCAACAAGCTGCTCACGCGCCTGCTGCTGGCCGGAACGGAACGTATGGGCCTGCGTCTGGCCTCGTTCGACGGGGGTAATCTGCGCAACGCCATTCCGCGCGAAGCACATGCGGTATTCGGCGTCCCGGCCGGGCAAGCGGACGAGATGCGCCGACTGACCGGACAGTTCGCCGCGACCTTCGCCGAAGAGTATAAATATACGGACGCGGGCGTCCGGCTGGAGGTCAGGGAGGCCGGCAAACCGGCGACAGTCATCGATGCCGGCACCCAGCGCTCTCTGCTGCTCGCCCTGCAGGGCGTGGCCAACGGCGTGCTCGCCATGAGCCGTTCAATGCCTGGCCTCGTGGAAACCTCCACCAACCTCGCATCGGTCAAGTTCGCCGACGGAGGGCGCATCGTCGTGACCTCCTCGCAGCGTTCCTCGGTGGAGAGCGCCAAGGCCGATGCCGCAGCCTCCGTCGGAGCGGCCTTCCGGCTGGCCGGTGCCGAAGTCGAGCACGGCGAAGGCTATCCGGGCTGGAACCCCGACCCGTCGAGCAGGCTGCTCCGAGTGGCGGAGACGGCTTACGAACGCCTGTTCGGCACGCGGCCCAAAGTACGCGCCATCCACGCGGGACTGGAGTGCGGTCTCTTCCTCGAAAAATATCCGAAGCTCGAAATGATATCGGTCGGCCCGACGCTGCGCGGCGTACACTCGCCCGACGAACGCCTCGAAATAGCGACCGTGGACAAGTTCTGGAAATTCCTTATCGAAATCCTCAGGACGCTCTGACCGACACTCCTGCGCTTCTTCTGCCGGGGCCCCTCCATCGGGGCCCCTGTTTTTTGCATGTCGATTCGACCCATGCCTGCCGGGACAACGTACCGGCGAACGGCTGCATTCCGCCCCCACATCCCGCACTTTCCCGACAACGAAGACCGAACAACATAATTTACACTTATTTATAATATTGACTTTTATCATCCGAAACGCTAATTTCGCGCCTTGAACACGATTTCCGAGAACCCGACCGGTTCCCGTACAGTAACTGATTAAACCTTATGAAAAGATTGTACCTGACAAGCGTATCGGCACTCCTGCTACTGACCGGATGCGAACAACTGCAATCGCTGCTCGACCGACAAATCAGCGTACCGGACACCTCGCAGCTCATACAAACCGTCTCTGCCGAAAGCACCGAAGGGGAAACCACCATCGACTTCATCACCCAGGATGCCTGGCAGGCTGCAATATCCCAACCGGGCGAGGAACGCATTCCCGAATGGCTCTCCGTATCGCCCGAAAGCGGGGACGAAGGCGGAACCTACTCCATGCACATCGCACTGCTTCCAAACGAAAACAACTCGGACCGCACCGCACTCATAACGATTACCTGCGGAAAGGACGAGGTCCAAGCAAGAATCACGCAAAAAGCGACGGACGACAGCGGAAACGGCACCGGGGACGAAGATGAAGACGAAGACGAAGACGAAGATTCGCTCATATTTGCCGACGGTATCAGGGGCCATACGAAAACTACAGAATAGGGAGAATAGCGTAAGAGCATAATATATAGAAAGTTAAGGTGGAAACAGGGAGGAGCGGGAATGATAATTTGCTATAATTTCAGTGTAAGAATTTCAAGGAAAACGCCCCTGTTTAAAGCCTCAAATTATAATTCCGGCCGCCGTTTTCGGCGCGAATGTAAAGAAAACCGCCGAAACCTTATCACATCACCCGACAAATGTAAAGAATTTCGCCGAAACTTGTACACAAACGGCGGCATCCGGCCCGCCATCAGCGGCGGCCACCCCGAACGTCCGCGGCGCGGCGGCAATTGAAAGCCTGCCGCGAGCCCGTTTAAACACGCTTGTTACGGTCTTTTTCAGCGGCAGCGCGGCGGCGGTGCTCCATATCGCCCCGCTACGGCCATTTTGACGCCCTATTTTTCGCGATTCTGCATGTTCCGTACCCATTCCCTCAATTCCCGCATCTCGTCGCGCAAATCGTCTATTTGGTCGCGCTCCGACGGCGGCACGATGTCCGATATGACGAGCTCGACGGTCCATATATTGGATATCTCATCTTCCATTAGCGGTAACGGCGTGTATTTCCGCTGGTTAGGATTGTCGGATGTAAGTATCAGCCTGCCGGATGTCTCTAAATTGTTACGCAATCTTTTGACGTAGCTATTCCCGTCACGGGCGGTCACGACGTACACTTCTCCGCTGCGGATTCTTGCCCATTCCGAACGGTCGAGCAGCCGGACGACGATACGGGTACCATCGTAAATGGTCGGCTCCATAGATTCACCGCTAACACTGATACACAAGCGTTTTGCGGAGGTGCGCGGCAGCATGGAGGCGGGCAGCCGCATGACGTCGGCCTCGTCGAAATAGTCGCTGTTTACGGCCCCTCCGCCGGCCGCAGCTTCGATATCGACCACCGGAACGGATACGGCGCCGACCGCCGTATAGGCACCGCGAATATCCGCGGCTATTGCGGCAGGGGTTGGTCGGCTTTCGCCGTGTATATCCGTTCTCGTGGCCTTCGGAGTGTGCAAATCCACCTTTATTTTCGTCCCGTCCGGGGCCGTGTGTATTTCGGTCGTGTGGTCGGAAAGCGGAGGAATGGGAGCATCGTTGTTTGCTACGTTTTTCTGTAGTTTTCGAATTGTAGCATATTCCGTAGCATTTTTCGTAGCATTTAAATTGCTACGTTTTTCTGTAGTTTTCGAATTATCTTTTTTTTCGGAAATATTTTCACGGGAGACCAGCATGTCACCCTTGCCGCGTATTAGCCATTCAAGGGAAACTTGAGGATAAGCGGCGATAAATTTCGCCACTATATCTTCCGTGATTCCCGTTTTCGATTCCAGTGTGCCGCGGGATACGTCAATTTTTTCATAAAAACTACGTTTGCTAATCCCCAGTGTTTTAGCAAAATGCAAAATCCGTTGTTTTATTGGCGAAATTTTTTGCTCTTTCTCTTGCATTGTGGCGAAATCTTTCGTATGTTTGCATAAACTTTATTGGCAAAAGTAACAAACAATTTACACAATATGGAATCAACGCTGAATAAAATAATGATTGTCCAAAATCAAGAATTGCGCCGACGCCATATTCTTGATAATCTGCTGATTGGTGATGTCAAGAAAATTGCTAAAAGAATGGGTGTTACCCCTGTATGGGTATCATACGTGTTGCATGGGAAGGGTACGAGCGAGCCGGTTCTCCGGGCTGCGGAGGCGCTGCTGGCCGAACGAAAAGAGAACATCGCATAATTTAATGAATATGGAAAATACAAGATTACAAGGACTTCAAGACAGGCTGAATCGGTATTCCGAGGCCGTCGGTCCTATGATTATCGGCAAAAGCGAGGCAGGCTATTATATAACATATAAGAGCAGCCAGATAGCCTTGACGTCAGGTCGAAATATAGAAGAGCTCGCCGCCTACATTGACGGTTTACGCGACATGTTGTTAATAACCACGATGAAAGCATTGGATTACTGAACGAAAAAACAGAACGAATGACGATATGGAAGGGATTACAGTATTAGACAGGCGTCCCCGCCTTCGCTACCGGCTGGAAGTGCAAGCACGGTGGATTATGAACAGAATTATTTATCTAATAACGAAATAGATATGGAACAGAAATTCAAACCTTTCGATTTGGAGGCCGCCAAGGCCGGAGCACCCGTGATGACGCGCGACGGTAGGCCAGTGAGGATTCTCGCGTTCGATGTGAAATCCGAGGAATATCCGGTAGTGGCTGTCGTTCCGACACATGACGGAAAGTATGAGAGCGTCGAAGTGTACACCAAGAGTGGAAAATACAACGATGACGAGTACGACGACGTAAAGGCCGAATGTGATTACGACCTCGCGATGGCTCCCGTAAAACATCGCGCATGGGTGAATATATATAAGTGTAGCCAATATCATACAAGTGACCTCTTCTATACGAAAGATGAAGCCGTAAAGTGTGGGCAAAGGGGCTCCGCCTACATCGCCACGGTTCCTATCGAGTGGGAAGAATAGGCATTCAGAGTGCGTAGCTCAGCGGTAAGAGCGATGCAGGATACGGAAACAGGGAAACAGCGGGTCGCAATCCCCGCGTATCCGAGCGTAGGTCGCAGGTTCAAATCCTGCCGCACTCTCTAAAAACACAAGACATTACGATGGTTAACGACGTGAATATACAAGGTTCTCTCTTCGCCGATGAACCACGGCGGGATACGGCGACCCGTAAATCGAGACGGGAGATACACGAGGATTATGACGGTTTTGTGGAGAAATTCAAGCCCCGCAAAACGACGGACGATTGTTATACTCCGCAGCCCGTTTATGATGCAGTCCTGGGATGGTTGCGGGAAAATGCCGATATCGAGGGGCGGGAAATCGTGCGGCCCTTCTGGCCGGGCGGCGATTACGAACACTACGATTATCCGGACGGCTGCGTGGTGGTCGATAATCCTCCCTTTTCGATATTTGCGCGGATATGTCGTTTTTTTCAATCTCGCAACATATCCTTTTTCCTGTTCGCGCCGCATCTAACGTTGCTCAGTCCGGTCGGCATGAATTGGACGGGCATAATATGCAACGTCAGGGTGATATACGAAAACGGGGCACACGTCAATACGTCGTTCGCCAGCAACCTTTTCGGCGACATCCGTATTATGACCGCTCCCGACCTGCATGTCAGCATCAAAAATGCCGTAGAGGCGGCGAAAAAGTCCGTGAATATACCAACATACGCTTATCCGGACAATGTGGTATCCGCCGCATTGTTGGGGAAAATAGCGCCTTACGTCAAATTCGATGTGCGAGCGTCGGAATGTCGGAAAATATCCAAACTCGACTGCCAGAAAGGAAATAGCATTTTCGGCGGTGGATATCTCCTTTCTGCGAATGCCACCGCAAGAAAAATCAAAGCCTACAAACAAGTAGCGCAACAGGCAACGAAACAAGCAGCGCAACAGGCAACGAAACAAGTAGCACAACAAGCGGCGAAGCAAGCAGCGGCCATCGTCTGGAAATTGTCCGAGCGTGAACAACGGATTATTGCCGAGCTGGAATAGTACGGAATCCCGCTACGAACGGACGTCTTTGCCGGAGCGATGCCGGGGCGGGGTACGATTTAAATCATTTAATACAAAACAGTTATGATTACAAAAACTATCAGACCAATTCTTAGCAAAACCGATGACGCCTGGCGGGTCGTGGGTACACGCATAGAATATCGTCTATTTGGCCTGCTTATCTGCCGAAAAACGATGTTTACGCCGGAAAGATACGGCATCACTGAATATCAGTTTGTTCACCGCTTTTGACGGGTATGCTTCAGAAGGTCGTGTTGTTGACTACTATCTTTTTAACGCATTTAAAATCAGAGCAGATGCAGGAATTTACAAACACATATCGTATCGAGGAGCAGTACATGCTGCGCGATGGACGGCAAATGGTGGAACGCCGCGTATTTGTGGATGACGACTTGATTGCGTCGGAGTATGCTAACAGCCACCGTGAAAGCGGTGATGTATGCTTGATTGTTGCTCAAATTAAAGCGCTTCAATCACATATGTCCGATGAGCGCTCCAAATGTTTCTTTAAGATTGACAACGATACCAAGCAGTTGGGCAATGCGATTTATATGCTTGTCAGACTGGTTTTCCGCCTGAAACTTTTGAAGTTCAAGTTCGAGGCACTTAAGTTCGACAAGCGCTCTGTCTTCGATAAATGTAAAACCGCCGCGGTTAAGCAAGTCTAACGCATTGCCGGTAAGAACAACAGACACACATAACAAATTACGTTTTAAGGCGAATTCTCGGAGCAGTCCGAGTTCCTGAAAGTGGAAAAGGCAAGTATTAAATAAGTCTAAGTCTGTAAAGGTCTTAGGTATTGCTACTGTACAATAATTATATGGTCCGAAATTATCACACAAGAATTTCAATACGGAATCTTTATAAGCCGCACTGTAATCTGAAGCATTCATAACACAATGGTTAATTAAGGTTTGACAGACAAAATTAATCAAAATCCCGCAGCGGTGCAAGGCCGTCGCCCGGAGCGAGACCGGGGCGGGAACAACGAGAAAAAGCGGGTGAAACCGCGCTTTAAAGAGGTTTAAAGAGAATTTTAAAGAGATGCTATTACCGAACGACATACTGATACGCGAGACCACGGACGGCACGACCGTCTGGGTATCGCAGCGTTTGGTAATGGAGCGCTGTGAAATAGATAGTGAAGTATTGCGTAATGGCCGTGTTCGTTACAAGCAGTCCCTTCCGGCCTCGTGGCAGGCGGTCGCCGCTCAGGACGAGTTCTTTTTAGGGGCGAAGCCCGGCAAATCGTGGCGATGGGGCCGCAAGGGCGGGCAATACTATTACGATATCGACACGATACCGAACCGGAAGCCCGCCTGTTACCGTGACTGCCTCCCCACGAAAGAGGAGCTGCTGGCCGAGGTGGAGGGGCGCAACCTCTCCAGGAGCCGGGAACGGCAGGCGGCCCTGCGCGGCACGCTGACGGCCGCGGCACAGGAGCTGACGGACAATGCGGACGCATTGTGGATTCAGACGCAAAGCGGCCTTCAGATAAACGTGGCTGTTTGCCGCGATTATGCTCGTGCCCTGGCGTGGTGCAGGTTCATCGCGGCGACCGTCCGCGAGGGACGGACGGCGGAGTACGGTTTGCCGACCGCGGAGGCATTCTACGGAACGTGCGCGGCCGTTCTCGCCGACCTGCGGCTCTCGAATTTCCGCGTTACCACCGGCGAAAGTCTCCGGCTGAAACTGCGCGGATTCCCGGCCGAGGCGGAGGAGCAGCGCCGATGGATAATATCGGCTAAAATCGGCAACAACAACCGCCGGATAGTGGGTAAATCGCTGGTCGTGGACCACGAGACGGGCGAAATATATCGGTTCGACGCGCATCAAGCTATCATGCTGATGGCCTACGTCAACCTCGACGGGCCGCAAAAGGAAGCGCTTACGACCCTTTACCGCGAAAAATACGTCCCGGCCATTTGCGAGGCGGGGTATGAACCGGTCGCCGAGCGCACCTTTTGCCGAAGCCTTACATCACTTCCTAACCGTCTGAAATTCGACCTGTTCCGCCACGGAACGGACTATTATAACAAGCACTATCTGACGTACATACCTACCGAAGAGCTCACCTGGGCACATTCGCTGTTCTGCGGCGACGGTTCCGGCCTGATAAGCTACCGTTACACCGAGCGGGCACGCGATAAAAAGACCGGCATATACAAAGAACAGACGCGCACGCGCAACCTGTACGTAGTGATGATTACGGATGTAGCCAGCGGCTACATTGCCGGCTGGGGAATCGCCCCGGAAGGGTCGAGCGAAGAATCGTTCGACATCGTGCAGGATGCTGTGCGTATGGCCGTCGATGCAGGCGGACGGCGGACGATGTTCGAGTTCGTGTCGGATAACGCCTCGGCGTTCTCGAAAGACACAAGCCGCGAATGGCTGGCGACGGTATTCAATCGCGTGCGCCGTATCGAACCGGGAAATTCACAGGCGAATCCCGCTGAAAAATATTTCCACATCTTTAAAAAAGTTGTTCTGCGGTCGTGCAGGGAGTTCGTGCGGAGCTCGCACGACGCATCCATAGAAGGACGGGCGAATACAGACAATATGAGCGTGTTCGATTATCCGACCTATGCGGAAGCGATAGCCGTACTGGAGGAGCGCATCGAGGCATGGAACAACCGCCGCGGGGGCGACGGAAGAACTCCCGCCGAACGGTTTGCCGAGAAAAATCCCGCCTGCCAGGATATGGACGAACGGCAGCTGCGGCAAATCTTCGGAACGCGCACGATGCTTTCCATAGAGCGCATGCGTGGTTTCGTCACCCCGCAGGGGGCTGCGGCTACGTGTATGTACGAAATTCCCGACTATGCGGGGACAGGGGCTGAAGCCATCGCCAGGGCGACGGGCAACGGCTACGACAGCCGCGTGCAGGTGGTGTACGACGAGAGCGGCGCAGATTTATACAGCATCGACGGACGATACATTATGACATGTCCGCCCGTTGTGAAATCCTCCTCCTCGTATGTGGAGGCTACCCCCGAACAAAGGGCCGCTCGCGAGCACCTGCGGCGGCGGAAAGAGGCCGACCGCCAAGTACCTCACACGGCCCTGGACGAGCTGTTGCGGACTTCCGAATACATGCAGGGATACGGTTACGACGAGGCCGTGCAGCTGGGAATGCGAAAGAGCGATATCAACGAGGCATACGAGCAGAGCATTTCCATCACGGCCGACGACAAGAAAAGGGCTGACCGCCGGCGGCGGAGCCTGGAGAGGCGCGACGCCCGCGAGGCGGACCGGCAGCAGGCAGAGGAGGCTGCCTCCATCGAGGCCCGCTATCTCGCCCGTGAGATGAGGAAATTTAAAGAAAGACAATCAATTAACAACAATAAATAACATGGAAAACAGCATCAAAGACCGCATCATGTCCGCCGCGGACGATTATCTGCGCATGAACGGGCTGACGGCCGCGGAGCTTTGCCGCCGTGCGGGGGTCAGTGCCAGTTATTACAGCGTGGCCGCGAAAGGGAAATATACGTATCAGGACACCGAGATAAAGGACGTGTTTTTCCGGAAACTGGCGTCGGCCATCGGCATGCGGCTGGAGACTTCGTACTGGCAGCACGCGGATACGACGCAGTACGTGCAAATCGTCAATACGCTCGACGAGGCTCGCGAGCGTTGCGAGGCCCGCATGGTTCTCGGCGAAACGGGCTGCGGAAAAACTTATGCCATAGACCGGTTTTGCGGTGCGAATCCCGTCGGGGTGTACCGCATCACGGTAAGCGACTGCGATACGTTGCGTGACCTGCTGGCCGAGCTGGTGAAACTTCTGCGCATCGACACGAAGGCGAAGAACGGTTCTCTGTTGCGCGTCATCTGCGAGGCGCTGCGCGAACGTGCCATGCGCGGCGAGCGTCCTATCCTGATTTTCGACGAGGTCGAGAACCTCAAAAGGACGGGTATCAAAGCCATCAAGGCCGTTTACGACGGCGTGCGGTACGTCGTCCCGGTCGTGCTGGTCGGCACTCCGGAATTTGCCGTGGCGCTGCAAAATCTGAAAAACAAGGGGGTAAAGGGCATGGCGCAGTTTATCCGCCGATTTAAAGCCGGGCAGACGGCGCTCGCCCCCATCGACCGCCGCTATCTCGATTTTATGGAACAAATAAAGGACGAGGAACTACGCCAGCTGCTTTCCCGAATTGCCGACAATTACGGCGAACTGCACGACTATCTGGAGCGGGCCATGCGGGAGGCGGACGAACAGGGCGAGCCGCTGACGGTCGAGCTGTTCAAGGAGATGTATAACATTAAAACTGCATGACATGGACGGAATGAAGAGAGAGGACGCGGTTCTCGCGCGTCTGGAAGCCGAAATAGCGGCTATTGAGGAGGAAATCCGCCGGACCGAGCGATACCTCCGTATGAATGCTGGTAGGCCCGCGGAAGATTTGGTCGTGGGTGTCAAAAAACGCCTTTACGACCTATGCCGGGGCTGCGAGGAGAAGCGGCGAGAACTGAGGAAGTTGCTCGAGCCAAACGTAATACAAATAACAATCACTTACAATTAACATACATAAACCATGGAAAAAGTATCGAAAGAACAGGTAGAAGAGGCGGTTCGCACCGTCAAGGAATTGAAAATCAAGGCCGCAGAACTGAACGGACGTCTGAAGGACGCGGAAGCGGTCGTCGAGACTTACGGTCTCGACCACATGGCCGATTTTTCGGACGGCCGGCTGGCCCTCGAAGCGGGCATTATAGCCATCAAAGCTGGGGCGGCCAAACCGGTTAAGGAGGGCAAGCCGCTCTCGACCGCGGCCCGTTCGGAGCTGGCGGCGGCGCTCCCGCCCGCATATGTCAAGGTTGCGTGTGACTTCAGCGTCCTGTATGATAGCCAGGATAAGGTCGTCAGGCAGATTTTGAAGGCCCGCGGCATCGACATCGTTCGCGAGGACAAATTTGCGGTCATCTAATTCTTTTCCCGCCAGGTGGCTTAGGCGGGGGTTCGATTCCTCCGCCGGGAGCAAAAAACGCACTATGACACATATGTCTCTTAGACGTTAAAGATATGAAATCAGAAAAAAAGATACTCGACGCATGCTGCGGGTCCCGCATGATGTGGTTCGACAAAACATGTTCCGATGCCGTATTCATGGATATACGACATGAAAAATTAACAACATGCGACGGCCGATGTATTACTGTGAATCCGGACATCGTAGGAGATTTTCGAAACATGCCTTTCGATGATGAATCGTTCCGGTTGGTCGTGCTTGACCCACCGCATCTTAAGAATTTAGGCAACACGTCATGGCTGGCGCAGAAATACGGAATCCTACTACCCACATGGGAGACGGACATACGAGCAGCTTTCGACGAATGCATGCGAGTTTTGAAACCGGAGGGGATTCTTATTTTTAAATGGAATGAAGCACAAATTAAGGTTCGGCAAATTTTGGATATCATCCCCTACAAACCGTTGTTCGGTCATCCTACATCAAAACATGGCAAAACGATATGGATGTGTTTCATGAAATTATGAAAAAGGAGAGGAATCCATGGATAATTATAAGTTTGAACTACAATAAAAGTATTGACATGACAAAGAGTTCTTTTTGTACGGTCGTAGGAATCGTCGGAGTGGTTATGGCGTTTAGGCCAATCAAGCAATCATTTAGCAACGGGGATTTTGTATCTTTCTTTATGTATCTGTGTGTTACAGCCTTTTTTGTATGGATATTTCTTTGGGGATATTCTCGGCTTCCGAAAGAATGAAAACATTGAAGGCAGAGGCAGGTATTGCCATCGAGGAAATGACGGCCGAGGAGGCGGGACTGGTGATGATGGCCGTTCTCCAGATGGCCGAGGAGGCCGACCGGGCCGGACATCATGAACACGCGCGTATTTTACGGCGTGCCGGAATGCAGATAGACAGGTGTTTACCTAAAGAATAGCAATTATGGACAGGAATAAGGCATACAGATATTTCCACGCACTGCTGGGTGAGCTCGGTATCCGCGACCGCAAGGCGGATATCCTTTCCGGCTACGGCGTGGCGAGCATGGCGGAACTGACGGACGGCCAGCTGCTGGGGCTTATCCACGCCCTCGAAGATGAGAAGCGTCGCCGGGCGGCCGAACGCGAAGCCCACGAGGCCGACATCGTGCGCCGTCGCCGCAGCCGGATACTTCGGCTGCTCACCGATATCGGGGTGTATTACGTCGAGCCCGGCGAACCGAAAGAGGCTTGCTGGGGGCGGGTAAATCGCTTCCTCTCCTCGCCCCGTATAGCCGGCAAAGTGCTGTATGAAATGAACGTCGAGGAACTCGGGCGGGTCGAGCGGCTGCTCCGTTCGATGCACAACAAGGGCTACGTATATCGACGCGAAGAATCGGCAGCCCCCGCCCGCGAGACTTCCCGACCGGTCGTGTTGGTCGTCAGCCCGACCGCCTCCGGCCCGGTGAATTGACGCATAAAAAAAGCCCCGGACACGATTATCCGAGGCAAAGAGCGGCACTCTTTGCAAAGATAATCAAAAATCCGGGGGAAATGGCCTACAACAGAAAAGGATATTATCGACGAGCACGTATTATTCAGGAAATCACCCGGAAACATTACGAGCCGGAGCGGCAGGACAGATGTTATGCGGCGATTTGGCGGAAACATATCCGGGATACCTTCGGCATGTGCTACAATACTTACATGAAATACGTCAAGGCCGAACTGCCGCAGGAGGTGGCCGCGCCGACGCATAAACAGCTCGATTTGTTCGATGAGTAATTAATCAAATAGCGACAAGAGCAGGAAAACGAGGAATGACGGAAAAGGCGGCATTTTTTGCCGCCTTTTTTGCTTTTATAAGTGCCTGTATTTCAGTGCGAGAAAAAAATTTGCGATTTTTTTAGAAATATTTTATTGAAAATATTTGTATTTTCAAAACAAAGCATTACCTTTGCAATGTAATCAAAAACCAAGCCGCCGGGCTCAAAGCGAGAACATATGAAAACTTTCAAAAACTTCTACGACAATCTTTCGGACTTTCGCGCCAAAAACAACGTTCGCGCAATTTTCAATCTGATAGACTGCATTCCGACAAGAAACTATCCGGGGAACCGTACTGTCTGGGAATATTCGACAGAGGCGAACGGCATTCTCGAAATCGTTGCAAAATACGGTCAGGGATTCGTAACCGACATTTGCGACAAGGCTCTGCATCACAATATCTGCCTTTCCGAAAAACAGCGCTGGTGCGTGGCCTTCGCCATGATGAAGGTTACGGACGAGCAGATAGCCGAATACCGCGAATGGGAGCAGGCGGAAATGGCCGCCCTCGACGCAGAAATTGAGGCATCCGAGCAGAATGAGGTAGAGCAGGCCGCAGAACCGGTCGAGGAGGAGCAGGCAATCGCCGAAGAATCTAAAAACGACAAAGAATTTGACAATCAAACAACAGACAACGATATGAAAGCATCGGATATTCGTTTAATCAACGATAATCAGGAAAGTGGTCGCGTGTTCTTTCACACGTACGACGGTAAGACAATTTGCCGCACGATGACGTCGCGTGAAGTACAGCAGGGACAGGTACTTCGCAGACGCGAAGGGGAGAAAGCATGCACGAACTATTTTGTCGATTTATTCAATAATAAATATTCGGAACCTCAAAATATAGAGTATAGAATAAACGAGGACGACGCACGTTTTTTCTGGCTGCATCATTGTCGTTCGATAAATCCGCTCCCCTTCGACGAAGAAAAAGAATATCAAAGGTTGTTGTCAGATTTGTAATATTATGCCGAAAAATTATCCAGCATTCATCATCGACCGCAGCCGCCGTTCTCCGGCGGCGCGGTTTACCGACGATTTCGTGGTCTGCACAGACAAGGAGGTCGGATTTATCGCCCGTGGCTATCTTTTGCCGAAAAGCCGCCGGGACGCACATATCGCAGCGTTGCAGGCGGACGGTAAGACTTTCATTACGAAAACGTTCGAGGATTCGACGACGGTCGTGTTAGAGGTAGTGGAATATTTCCATACACCCCTTGCACATCCGAACCGCGTGCCGCCGCTGTTGAAAAAGGCGCTTCGTGCCTATCTGTTTTCAGAGGCCGAAGCAGTAGGCGGAGGTCGCGGGGGCTACGAGGAGCAGATAGCCGCGATAGACGACGTACTGCGGACGGCCCTCTCCCAGCGGGAGCGCATGGTCGATGTACAGGGCGAGGCGGGGGCGGAACGCTTCATAAACGCACTTCGTGCGGCCCGCGGTACGGTGGCGTTGATGCAGAAAATTACGAAAAGTGAATAACCGATGGCCGGGGAGAAGAAAGAGAAAGCCAGCTGGGGCGGAGCCCGTCCAGGGGCTGGCCGTAAACCAATATGCGGAGAACGGGGCGCATACATCACGATGTGCGCCCCGCAACAGACGATATCCGAGCTAAGAATGTTTCTTCTGCATCAAAATATGCCGTATGCTATATTTCTCATAGAAGCTCTCCAGCTGATGAAGGAGCGTTACGGCGATACGTCGCCGGAGCAATAACGGCGCATGTTCTTACCGTTTTTTCGCGGCGTCCGCGTCGG
>ENA-OOZX01001563-OOZX01001563.1-human-gut-metagenome-genome-assembly--contig:-NODE-1563-length-14160-cov-2.306558_pt1 | contig 14160 bp, 13 predicted proteins | sample MGYA00241048_ERZ501412 | MGnify/ENA primary metagenome ERZ501412 (study PRJEB25962, sample SAMEA2042518) | human gut metagenome | biome: human gut; feature: human-associated habitat; material: faeces... | reverse complement strand
CCGGATTTTACCTATCAGGCTGTCTACCTGGCCGATGGAACGAGCCGCCGCACCTTTGATGCCCTCATTGAAACACTGGGCGCCCGTTTTGACAGGGACCGCTTCCAGAAGGTCTCCGATACGCCCCGTGTCTACATGCTCAAGGCTCCGACGGCCCTCAATAAGAATCCTTTCAGCCAGGACCAGTTGGGCATCCAGGAAACGCCCTTGATCCTTGTGCCGGACGAGCTTCTTGCCGCCAAGGAAAATGGCTTTATGGTGGCCATCCGTCCCAATAATTTTGTAAAGACCACCAAGGATGAAGAAAAAGCTCAGCAGCAGCTTGCTGTGTTCTTTAAGGAAATTGATGAAACGGGAGCCGATGTTTCGCTCATCATTGGCAGCGGCCGCAGCATGCTCGGCGAGCCTCGCTATCTCAAAAATGTGGCGAACGCGCTCAAAAAGCGGCATATCACCCTGGGTATGGTCGAAGCCGATGTACAGCTCCAGTTCATCAAAATGGACGGACTTGTGCCCCTTTCGGAAGTCATGGACTATGATGCTGCCCGCGTCTACACCATTGCCGAAGACGAGCAGCGCAAGATGAAGGTCTTTGATGCGTTCCGCCGCTGGTCCCTTGCCGATGATGAGCGCAATATCCGCGTCAACTACATCCGTCCTTTTGTTACCGGTCTTAATGGCAACACGGCCCTTGAAACGAACCTCGAATACGTAAGTGATGTGACGCGTGACGTGGCATCCCATGGATATATAAGCGGACGGGCCGGCGTCTTTGCCCCGTACCATCCGTCCCGTCTTTTCTATGTGCCCATGGCTTTTTCTGTCGTGGCCGCTTGGTGCCTTTATTTCCTTCTCCTTGGCATCGTGCCCCAACACCATTATAGCAAGCTGGTCCTTTTGGGCGGGCTGATCCTATCTGCTGGTTACTTTACAGGCAGCCACGCACTCTTGTTCCGCCAGGTGACGGCCCTTTTGAGTGCCATCATCTTTCCCGTCCTTTCCATGGCCCGCATGATCACGCTGTGGGACCGCCGTAAAGGAGGAAGGACGATGAAAGGCCTTCTTGCCATGACGACGGTCCAGCTAGGCTATGCCGTGATTCTGTCCCTCATTGGTGCTTCTTTATTGGGGGCAGTCCTTGGAGATACACGTTTTCTCCTTGAAATTGATATCTACCGCGGCGTGAAGGTCACCTTCATGATGCCCGTTCTTCTTACATTCCTACTCTTTGTCAAACGTCATGGTCTGTGGAACGAAGGGGAACGCCTTACGGCTCCTTTATCAAGGATCCGGGCGTTTCTTAACCGCCCATTTACGCTGTCGACCCTCATTGTTCTCCTTGCCTTTGCCATCGTGGCGTGGGTCTTTATTGGCCGCAGCGGCCATACGGCAGGGGTTCCCGTTCCGGCCTTTGAGGAAAAGCTTCGCTATTTCCTTGAAGAGACCATGTACGCCCGGCCCCGGGAAAAGGAATTCCTCATTGGTCATCCGGCTTTTTACCTGACGGCTTGGTGCGTCTTGCGAAAACTTCCGACTTGGGCCTATGGCCTTTTTGCCGTAGCCGCGACCATTGGACAGGCAAGTCTCGTCCAGACGTTCTGCCATATGCGGACCCCTATTTTCATGAGCTATGTCCGGGCCCTTGATGGTTATGCACTGGGCGTGATTCTAGGCGTTTTGGCCGTTGTTGTGTTTGAAGGACTTTATCGTGCCTATGGGGGGTACAAGAAGGGGAGGGACGCCCGTGGCTAAGGTGCTCATATCCGGATATTACGGATTTTCCAATGCCGGTGACGAAGCCATGCTGACGGCCATTGTGGACAGCCTTAAACGGGAGGCCCCTGATACGGTTATTACGGTCATTAGCGGCCATCCCCGCTCAACCTGTGCCCTGCACGACGTAAAGAGCATCGGACGCTTTGATTTTCCCGCTATCCTGCGGGCCATGGCAGGGACGGACCTGCTCTTATCGGGCGGCGGCAGCCTGCTCCAGAACGTAACGAGCCATTTCAGTCTCTTTTATTATCTTTCCATCATCGCTCTTGGCGTCATTATGAGGAAAAAGGTGATGCTCTTTGCCCAGGGAATCGGTCCGATCAAGGGCTGTTTTTCCCGCTTCCTGACCCGATTCGTCTGCCGCCACGCCGATTTGATTACGGTCCGTGACGATGGGTCCTTGGATGACCTTTGTGAGATGGGCTTTGAGCGAAAGGATATCCTCGTCACAAGTGATGCTGTCTTTTCCCTTCCTGACGGCAATCGCAAGGTGGGAGAAGTCATCCTGCGAGGCATGGGCATCGATCCTGAACGGCCCGTCATTGGCTTTGCCCTGCGGCACTGGAAAGGGGAGAATCGCTTTATTCCTGAATTTGCCCGCGCGGCCGATGGTCTCAAGGCCGCCTTTGGGGCGCAGATTCTCTTTGTCCCGTTTCAGTTTCCGTCTGACAGGGAAGTTTCCGACGCGGTGCTTGGGCAAATGGAAAACAGCCGCGACGTCTTTATCCTGCCGCGAAAACTTTCCACAAAGGAATATCTTGACCTCATGGCCAGCCTGCGCCTTTTGGTGGGGATGCGGCTTCATGCCCTGGTCTTTGCGGCCCTTGCCGGCGTGCCTTTTATGGCGGTTTCTTATGATCCCAAAGTGGACCGTTTTGTAGATGGGATGAAAGGAACCGTTGTCGATACCATTGATGCCATCACGGCCGGTGAAATCGTTTCCCTTGCCGATTCGATGCCTGCCGATTCAGGAGCCCAGGAAGCTTCGGAACTTGCCGCTCTTAGAAAGGAAGCACGTTCCAATATCCTGCGTGCCCTTGCCCTTATGCATGAATCCAACGAAAAAAGGAGTGGATCCCATTGCTCGTAATGAAACATGCCAGCAAGATCTATCCTGGCGGAGCCGCTGCACTCCAGGACGTGAATGTTCATATCAAGCCAGGTGAGTTTGTCTTTCTCGTCGGTCCCAGCGGGGCCGGCAAATCAACCTTCATCAAGACCATTTCCCGTGAGATTGAACTGTCAAGCGGGCAGATCTTTGTGGACGGCGTCGATGTCATGAAGCTTCGCAATGACGAGATCCCCTACCTGCGACGTCAGCTGGGTATCGTATTCCAGGACTACCGACTGCTGAATGATCGGACGGCCTTTGAAAATGTGGCCTTTGCCATGCAGGTCATCGAGGCCCCTTCCAAGAAAATCAAGGAACGGGTCATGGAAGTCCTGACCCTTGTTGGTCTTGGCGACCGGGCAAAGAACTATCCCAGTGAAATGAGCGGCGGTGAGCAGCAGCGTGTGGCTATTGCCCGCGCCATTGTCAACGACCCGCTGCTGGTCATTGCCGACGAACCGACGGGAAACCTCGACCCGGAAACCAGTATGGAAATCATGAATATCTTTTCCGAAGTCAATAAGCGGGGCGCGACCATCATCATGGCCACCCATGACAAGACCATGGTGGACTATATGCAAAAGCGGGTCATTGCCATCGAAGATGGACGCATTGTCCGTGACGATATCAAAGGAGTCTATGGTTATGAGCTTTAGTACAAAATGGTATTATTTGAAGGAAACCTTTACGTCACTAAAACGCAACTCCCTTATGAGTATTGCGTCCGTGACGACGGTTGCCCTTTCCATCCTTGTCCTGGGGCTCTTTTTGACGATGGTTCTCAATGTCAATAACCTTGCCCAATACCTGGAAAACCAGGTCCAGGTGACGGTCTATATGTCGGATGCCGCAACGAGCGTGCAGCGCCGTCAAGTAGAGCAACAGCTCAAGACGACGCGGGGCGTCATGGAAGTCAAGGGCGTGACAAAGGAAGAAGCTTTGCAGAATTTCAAGAAACGGCTCCGTGAACAGGAAAAGCTCCTTAATGCCTTGGGAGAGGATAACCCCTTCCCTTATTCCTTTGAAGTCCAGGTGGATAAACCGGAACGCATCCAGGAAATCGTGCCCCAAATCGAAAAGATGCCCGGAGTGGAAACGGCTAAATTTGGACAGGAAGTGGTGGAACATCTCTTCCAGTTGACACGTATCCTGCGCCTGGGAGGCATTTTCCTCATCATCATGCTTGCCATTGCCACCCTTTTCATTATTTCCAATACGATCCGCATTACGGTCTTTGCCCGTCGGCGGGAAGTGAGCATCATGAAATATGTGGGGGCCACCAACTGGTTCATCCGCTGGCCTTTCCTGCTGGAAGGGATGTTCATGGGCTTTGTCGGGGCTCTCATTGCCGCTGTGGCCCTTTTCAAGATGTATGACGCTGCCCAGGTGAAAATCTATTCAACCCTGGCCTTCTTTCCCCTCCTGCCAAGCTGGCCCTTTATGGTCTACCTCTGTGCCGGTCTTGTGGCTGTTGGCACCTTTATCGGGGCTGCCGGAAGTGCCATCAGCCTGCGCAAGTTCTTGGATGTTTGATAGGGGGCCTTGTCATGAAAAAAGAAGTTGCCGTCGCAACGGCTCTGATGGCCCTTATGAGCTATATGGGACCCGTTTCGTGGGCAGAATCCATAGAGGATAAAAAAGCAGAGCTCGACGAGATTCAGCGGCAGATGGACACGAACACTTCCCAGCGAAAGGAAAGTGAAGCTCGCATTTCAAACGCCGTGGACCGCCTTGTCAGGGCCCGGCAGGAACTTGCCGAGGCAAAACAGCAGCTTGCCGTTGTCGAAGGCCAGCAGCGCATTCTTGAAGGCAAGATCCGCAGTAATGAACGGGCCCTTGTCATCAAGGAAAAGGAATTTGACAATACGCGGGAAATCTACAAAAAACGGCTTCGCGACATCTATGAGAACGGACAGGTGAACTATCTTGACGTGCTTCTGGGATCGAGTGATTTCCGGGATTTTTCCTCCCGCATGTATCTCTTGCAGCGCATCATTCGCCGTGATACGAACCTCATTGAAACGCTGAATGCGCAAAAGCATGAGCTTGAAGCCAAAAAGGCCGAGCTTGACGCGGAACATGCGGAACTTGATGGGAAGCGCCAGGAAGTGCTTCAGAAAAAGGCCTATGTGGAACAAAAAACAGCTGAGCAGGAGCAGCTCTATCAGGAAGCTCTAGCGGAAAAATCCCGTCTTGATGCAGAGTACGAAGAACTCCAGCGCAACAGCCAGGAAATTACGGCCATGATCCAGCGCATGGAGCAGGAGGGCCGCATGATGGCTTCTGCCCACGGGTCTTACCTGGCCTTGTTATGGGGAAATCACGTCTCCTTTTGGCTGGCGCGTCCACCCCATTTGGGGTACGGAAATCTTCCATGCCGGAATCGATATCGGTGCCGACTATGGGCAGCCCATTGTGGCCGCTGATTCCGGTACGGTGATTTATGCTGGCTGGATGGGCGGTTATGGCAATGCGGTGATGATCGATCATGGTGGCGGCCTTGTGACTCTCTACGGACACAACAGTTCCCTTACTGTCGGCGTTGGCGAAAACGTTTCCAAAGGTCAGACCATTGCCCTTGCAGGCAGTACGGGGAATTCGACGGGGCCGCACTGCCACTTTGAAGTGCGTATCCATGGTGAAGTCACGTCCCCGCTCAACTATTTGCCATAAGGAGGGTCTATGGGTAAAAAAAGATTTGGCTGGGCCCACCTGATCGTGGCCGTCTTGGTTTCTTTTTGCGTCTTTATCTTCGGAAGTATCACGGTCCTTGGCCGCTATGTCGGCAATCCCGCGGGATTTCTCGAGTTGATACGGACCCTGCATTTGATTTCCAGCTATTATGTGGGAGACATGGAAGAAAAGAACCTTTATGACGGCGCTATCCGCGGGATGGTGGAGGAACTGGGTGACCCGTATTCATCCTATTTGGATACATCGAATTTTGAAGCCTTGAATGCCATGACTGAAGGCCATTTTGGTGGTGTCGGCATGGTCTTGGGCATGAAGGAATCAAAGGAAATTATCGTTGTTTCTCCCATTGAAGATACACCGGCTTACAAAGCCGGCATCAAGGCAGGGGACATCATCCTTTCCATTGACGGGAAGGACGTGACGGGCGAAAGCCTGAACGAGGTTGTAAAAAAGCTTCGCGGCAAAGATGGGACGCAAGTGACAGTGGGACTGAAGTCTGCCGATGGATCCACCCGCGAAGTGACGCTGACAAGAAGCGAAATCAAGGTCAAGAGCGTCTACGGACGCATGGAAGAAGGCGGCATCGGCTATATCCGGATCACGAATTTCAACGAGGAAACGGACCGCGATTTTGCCGCCACACTGGGAAAGTTGCAGGGGGAGGGCATGAAAGCGTTGGTCCTTGATCTGCGGGACAATCCAGGGGGCCTTCTCCAAAGTGGCGTCAATGTCGCAAAGCACCTTGTTCCCAAAGGCCCCATTGTTTCCATGACGGATAAATCGGGGGCGACTGAAACCTTCTCCTCAGAGCTTGAAAAGGTGCCTTTCCCCATTGCCGTATTGGTGAACCATGGAACGGCAAGCGCGGCGGAAATTGTTTCCGGTGCTATCCAGGATACGGGATCAGGCAAACTTTTTGGGACCAAGACCTTTGGCAAGGGTGTGGTCCAGAATGTCTTCATGTTAAGCCAGAAAACTGCTGTCAAGCTTACCATTGCAAAGTACTATACGCCCAGTGGGCGCAGCATCGATAAGGTCGGCATCGAACCTGATGAAACCGTGGAAGCAATAGGAGCTGCCGGCACCAATCAGCTGGAAGCCGCTGAGGCCTATTTGAAAACGGTCATTTCCCAGTAATCGCCGAAAGGAGTCGTTATGAATCTCATCAAATCTTGGCTGGAATCGCTTTCCGCCATCCTTCCTGCAGAAGCGTCCGCGTCTGTGTTCCTTGAACGTAATGCCGGTCATCTTCTCGTTGCCGCGGTGGTCCTCATTGCCTTTTTTGCACTCCTTTACTTTTTTCGGACCCGGCAGGTCCGCAGGGAACGGAAGGCACGCTATCGGATTAGTCGTCTCATTGGCTATTTTGTGGAAACCTATGACCGGGTAGCCGAGCTAGATCTTAACCATCATACAGCTTATTGCTATGAAGATGAGGGAGAAAAAGTTACGGTCAAGGCTGTACCCATTGATTCAGTGGATGCCATTTTTGGCGAGCTCCATCCCAGCGACCAGCTGAAATACACGAAGGAAGTGCTCCAGACAAATCTGGAACGGACGCGCAAGACCTGTTCCTCTTATGAATTCATGGCCCGCGTCAAGGACGGGGATGGCACCTATCATTGGGCCAGCTTCCTGCTTCAGGGCGTGAAAAAAGGGCGCAGCCATCATCGGGACGTACTCTTCCTGCGCCGCCGCATCGATGATCAGAAGAGCCTTGAAATGGAGCGCCGTGCCCAGCTGCATTCGGCTATGAGCCAAGCCCGTGATGATGCAGAAACAAAAGGTAAGTTCATGAGCCGCATCAGCCGCGACACGCGGGAAGCCCTCAATTCCATCATGGGCTACCTGACCCTTGCCGGCGAAGAAGACAATGTGGACCAGCGCCGGGCTTACGTGAAAGGAAGTCAGGATCAGGTCCGCTATCTCCTTTCGGTCCTGAACGACGTCATTGCCCTTTCCGCCATGGAAAATGGCACCCTGTCGCTTAAAAGCGAACCCTTTGAACTCGATGGGGTCCTCAGCCGCATTGAGTCGCTCTTTAGTCAGGAAGCGCAGCGCCGCCAGATTGAATTTACCATGGAAACAGACGGCGTAAAGCACCTGTCCCTTGATGGTGACCGGGTCCGTTTCGAGCAGGTCATGATGAACCTATTGGCCAATGCCATGCTCTTTACAGGCGAGCATCATCAGCTGCGCTGTGAGATTCGTCGGCGGGAACAGAAAAAACGCAAAGTGATTCTGGAAGTGGTCGTCACCTGTGAAGGAAAGCGTATCCCTGAGGACCTCATGGATAAGGTATTCCTGCCCTTTGAAATGGTTTCCCAGCTGGAAGAACGGTCCAGCTTCCACGGCGGTCTGGGCCTCGTCGTGACCCATAACCTTGTCCACATCCTGGGTGGGCTCATCAAGGCTGACAACCAAAGCGGTGAGGGTATCCGCTTTACCATGGAACTGCCCTTTACGTATCACCAGCTTCCGGAAAGTGATAAAAAGCTTATGCCCCTTGCGGGAAAACGCCTCCTTGCTGCTGATGACAACGACCTGAGCATGGAAGTCCTGGAAAAGCTCCTGACCAACACGGGCATCCTCGTGGAACGGGCCCACGATGGGCGGGAAGCCTGTGAGATGTTTGGCAAGAGTCCCGAAGGCTATTATGCAGCCATTTTGATGGACCTTGATATGCCTGGTGTCGATGGCTGCGAAGCGGCAAGCCTCATCCGCATGGCTGACCACAAGGATGCCAAGACCATTCCTATCTTGGCTCTTACAGAAAACATCCTTTCCGAAGACGTGGCAGAGGCCCTTTCAAGCGGCATGAACGGTCAGATCCGGAAACCCCTTGAAAAGGAAAACCTGCTCCATACCTTAACCACCTTCATCGAAAAGTAAATACACAGCCGAGCGCGGCCCCATTGAAATGGGCCCGCGCTTTAGCGTACAATGGGGCCTATGAGCGGCCTTTGCCGTTTGTCATGCCAGAAACTGAAAGGAGATCTTTCTTTATGTTACATATTGGCTGCCATCTTTCCTCTTCCAAAGGCTTTGCGGCCATGGGGGAGACGGCCCGCGGTATCAAGGCAGATACCTTTGCTTTTTTTACTCGCAATCCGCGCGGCAGCAAGGCCAAGGCCTTTGATCCCAAGGATGCGGATCTTTTCAAAAAGGCATGGGCCCCTTATGGGACAGTTCCCCTTGTGGCCCATGCACCCTATACCTTAAATCCCTGCTCTAAGAAGGAAGAAGTGCGTCAGTTTGCCCTTGAAACCATTGCCGATGACCTTCATAAACTGGAGGCCCTGCCGGGAAATTATTACAACATGCACCCAGGAAACCACCTGGGACAGGGCGCGGAAATCGGTATTGAACTCATTGCGGCCTGCCTCAATCGCGTCCTTTATGAAAAACAGCAGACGACGCTGCTTCTTGAGACCATGGCTGGCAAGGGTACGGAAGTGGGGCGCAGCTTTGAGGAAATCCGCGCCATCTTGGAACGTATTGCACTTCAGGATAAGGTCGGCGTTTGCCTTGATACCTGCCACATCTGGGATGCGGGCTATGATATTGTCTCTGACCTTGATGGTGTTATCCGCGAATTTGACCGCGTCATTGGCCTGTCCCGGCTGAAAGCCATCCATCTGAACGATAGCAAGAATCCCTTAGGTGCCCATAAGGATCGGCATGAAAAAATCGGCGAAGGCATGATCGGACAGGTTGCCCTTTCCCGCGTCGTCCGCCATCCTTCCTTAGCGGGCCTGCCCTTTATCCTTGAAACACCGAATGAACTTTCGGGCTATGCCCACGAAATTGACATGATGCGGCAGGAGGCAGCAAAGTAAGATGGAACTTTTGACGCAGCTCATGAAGGTGCCGAGTGCAGCCCTTTGCCTTTTTGCCCTTTTTTTCCTGCTGGTAGCGCTCCTAAAGATTAAACAGGTGCGGCTGTCTGTATCCATGGCGGCAAGTAGTGGCCTTATGCTTGCCATGGCTGTGATCCTTACGGCCTTTCCATTTTACCGCATGCCGAATGGCGGATCGGTTACGCTTGGCGGCATGCTGCCCCTTTTTTTCATAAGCTTTGCCTATGGACCGGAAGTGGGCATGCTGGCAGGTTTTGCCTACAGTCTCATGAACCTTGTGATGGCACCATATATCCTGCATCCTGTTCAGGTCCTTTTCGACTATCCCCTGCCTTTTATGGCCTTGGGTCTTGCAGGCTGTTTCACTCGGCACCACATGGCAGGCATCACGGCCGCCGTGGCGGTACGGCTTTTTTTCCATTTTCTTTCGGGCGTGGTCTTTTTTGGCAGTTACGCTCCGGCAGGCACTTCGATCTATCTCTATTCCTTTGTGACCAACCTGACCTATCTTTTGCCAAACCTTGTAATCTGTCTTGGCTTTTACCGGCTCCTTCCCGTGGAGCGCTTCCTTTCCCTCATGAAACGGTAAGAGGCGGGAGAGAGACTATTTTACAAAAACTTTTTTGGAGCTAAAGCGAAAAGAATTTGATAAAGCCCATCATTTATGCTATAATAGCCTCCGTCAGACATGACATACGCCTGTAGCTCAGTGGATAGAGCAACGGCCTCCGGAGCCGTGTGCGGCGGTTCGATTCCGCCCAGGCGTACCATATTGGATTTGACCCCATGAATCGCCACAGCGTTTTATGGGGATTTCTGTTGTTTTACGTGTTCCAGGGTAAAGGAGATGACACGATGGTATCTTTCTCACTCAAGGTCCGGTTCTATGAAACCGACCTCATGGGTGTTGTTCACCATGCCAATTACCTGCGCTGGTTTGAAATGGGACGGGTGGAATATTTGCGGCAGGCGGGCATTGACCTCAATGAGATGATGGGGGAAGGGTTCATGGTTCCTATTGTCGATGTGAATTGCCGCTATCGTCAGTCGGCCCGTTTTGATGATGAAGTCATTATTGAAACTGTCCTTGAAAAACTCAGCAAAGTAAAGCTCAGCTTTTCCTATCGAGCCCTGCGTGCCAAGGATGGCGTGCTCCTTGCCGAAGGAAAGACCACAAACGGCATCACGACGGCCGAAGGAAAGGTTGCGCGGCTGAGTGATTCCTATATGGAACGTTTGAATAAAATGCTGGAAGGAGAAAGGGAGACGAGAAAGGAATGCTGAATTTTATTTATCTCATCCTGGGCCTGTGCGTCCTGGGAGCTTTGGTCATGACGGTCTACGCGTTTTTGAAACCGACGGACGACACTCACGTCTGCGTCGATGAACGATCGGCCTTGAAACTCGAGAAAATCGAAACAGACCGCGCTGTCTTTAGTTTCACCGTACCTATGCGGAACACGAGCAACCAGATTGCAGCCATTACGGATGCGTTTGTGCGTCCTTATCTGCCGCGGGAACAGTTCCCCGATGCCATGTGCTGGGGCCGATTGGAACTTGATACGGCCCGCCGCGATGACAACTATTTTGAAGCGGTCATCATGAACCCCGGTGTGGAACGGACCCTTGTCGTGACCCTTTTCTTTGAAGCTCGCAATGGAAAGAATATCCGCGATACCCTGCGTCATATGGTCGACATGGACCTTTGCATCTACCTGACTGGTGTGGGCCGCAAAGATCATTACGTCCGCAAGGCTTTTGAAACGATCTATGCGGAAGATGTCAAGAAATTGGTTGGAGGTGCTTACCATGGCTGAGAAATATGAAATCCTTCCTGTGCCGACCCGTATCCTGACGGTCCATGATAATATCGTCGATGCCATCAAGGAATTTGGCGGTTCCATGATTGGCCCCCGCGATGTGGTCTGCGTGGCGGAAAGTGTCGTGGCTATTACCCAAAATCGGGCCATCCGTCCGGAAACGCTGAAGATTGGCTTTGCGGCCAAAGTCTTTTCCCAGCTCTTTCCTGGTTATGGCAGCATTTCTAACTGGAGTGCCATGCAGAGCCTTATCAATGAAGAAGGCACGCTGCGCATCACCTTTGCCGTCGTTGCCGGCTTCTTCATGAAACTTATCGGCAAGGCTGGCTGGTTCTACCGCCTAGGCGGGGAACAGGCCCGTCTCGTCGATGATATTACAGGAACTATGCCACCGTATGACAAGCACATTGTCTTGGGTCCGAAACATGCTTCCAAAGTGGCGGAAAGCATCAAACGCGGTTTGGGCTGCTTTGGCGCAGCTGTAGCTGACGTCAACGACCTCAAGCGTTCCTGCGTTTTGGGCGCAACCAAAGGCGTCGATCCCCGTCTTGTGGAAAAGATCCTCATCGACAACCCCTTCGGCAACGCCAGCCAGAAGACTCCTATCTGCATCATCAAGGACTTCATCCGCTAATGGATAGCCCCCGCTTTGGCGGGGGCTTTGTTTTTTACTCGGCCCCTTTCTTTTGACTCGGCGCATTTTGTGCGCCAAATAAAAAGGGAAAGGTGAGGGCAGTTTGGCGCCGCGCCTTTGAGTCTGCTCAAGGCCTTTTCTTTACGCAAAGGCCTTACACACTGCCTCAACCCAGCCCACTTTCTGGGGCTGAGTCAACATTATTGAAAAAGCGTACCAGCGGACACCCTTTCTTCCCCTCCTTCTTAATTTGTTGTCAATCCCCCCAAAACCAGTTACAATATAACGTATAGAAAGTGGGTGAACCATACATGCAACAAGTCGTTATTGCGACCCATAACCAAGGCAAGATGGAAGAATTCAAGGTTCTTCTTGAAGCCTTGGGACTTGATTTTTGCTGTCTCAATGATTTCCCGGATATCCCCGAACCGGAAGAAACAGGGAAGACTTTTGCCGCCAATGCACGCCTGAAGGCTACATACTACGCCAAAGCAACAGGCCGGATGTGCCTGGCTGATGATTCCGGACTTGAGGTCCTAAGCCTCAAGGGTGCACCCGGTGTCCGTTCTGCCCGGTATGCAGGCGAAGAGGCCACGGACGAGGAAAACAACGAACTCCTCCTTGCTAACATGAAGATGCAGGTTCGTCGCAACTGCCGTTTTTTCTGTGCCCTTGCCGTTGCAAGTCCCGAAGGCAAGATTGTCGTTGAATCAAGCGGCATCTGTGATGGTATCCTGCTCCATGAGCCCCATGGCACCAATGGCTTTGGCTACGATCCGCTTTTTTGGTCGACGGAGCTCCATAAACCGTTGGGAGAAGCTACTATGGAAGAAAAAAACGGCATCAGTCACCGCGCTAAAGCGGCAAAAAAACTTGTCAGCCAATGGAGAAAGATGAAATGAGGATTGGAGTCATCAGTGATACCCATGGCGTCAAAAAGGCCATGGACCGCGTCATCCTTGATGCGGGAAAGGTCGATCTCTGGCTTCATGCCGGTGATTACAGTCAGGACGCACCTTATCTGGAAGCAAAGACCGGCGTACCTGTCTATGCTGTCTGCGGCAACTGCGACGTCTATGAGGACCGGGGTCCTGTGGAACTTGTCACAAAACTTGAAGGAACGACTCTTGCCATGGTGCATGGCAACCGCTATGTATCCCGTTCCCGCTGGGACAATCTCATTTACTGGGGACAGGAAAAAAACGCCCAGGTTGTTGTCTTTGGCCATATTCACACCCCTGTCAATGAAGTGATTGACAGAATCCTTGTCATCAACCCCGGCAGTGCAGCCAAACCGCGGGGCGATGTGCCGACCTATGGTATCTTAACCCTCGAAAAGGGCAGAGCCCCCTTCTTTGAAGTGCGGGAACTTGCCAAATAACTACTGAACCAGAAAGGACCTTGGGTCCTTTCGCTGTAAAAGGCCCTAGGCCTCTTGGAAAAGGAGGAATCCCTTATGGCAGATACGGAAAAAATCAATGCCGAAGCCCTGGCGCTTCACAAGAAATTCCATGGAAAGCTGGAAGTGCGCTGCAAGGCGCCCCTTGAAAATGGCCATGACCTTGCCCTTGCCTATACGCCGGGCGTTGCCGAGCCGTGCCGCAAGATCAAGGAAAACCCTGACCTTTCCTTTGAGTACACCTGCCGGGGCAATATGGTCGCCGTCATCAGTGATGGCACCCGTGTCCTGGGGCTGGGGGACATCGGTCCGGAGGCGGCCATGCCTGTCATGGAAGGCAAGTCGGTCCTTTATAAGAAATTTGGCGATATTGATTCTATCCCCATCTGTATCGATACCAAAGATCCGGAAGAATTTGTGAACATTGTCACAAAACTCCAGCCTTCTTTTGGCGGCATCAACTTGGAAGACATTGCTTCACCAAAATGCTACTGGATTGAAAATGAACTCATCAAACGCTGCTCCATCCCGGTTTTCCATGATGACCAGCACGGAACCGCCATCATTGCCTGCGCTGCCGTCCTTGGCGCCTTGCGCTTTGCCAAAAAGGACATTACAAAGGTCAAGGTTGTGGTGAACGGCTGCGGCGCCGCAGGTTCTGCCATTGGCAAACTGCTCTATCGCTTGGGCGTAACAGACCTGACGATGATCGATATTGACGGTGCGGTCTACGAGGGCCGTCCCGGGGACATGGACATGGCAACAAAGTATCTGGCAAGCGTCACCAATAAGGCTCACTATAAAGGAAACCTTGCCGGGGCCGCCAAGGGTGCGGATGTCCTTATCGGTGTATCGGGACCGCGTCT
>ENA-OOZX01001553-OOZX01001553.1-human-gut-metagenome-genome-assembly--contig:-NODE-1553-length-14202-cov-4.437973_pt1 | contig 14202 bp, 9 predicted proteins | sample MGYA00241048_ERZ501412 | MGnify/ENA primary metagenome ERZ501412 (study PRJEB25962, sample SAMEA2042518) | human gut metagenome | biome: human gut; feature: human-associated habitat; material: faeces... | reverse complement strand
TTGAAGATAAAGAAAGTGGATGACAAGCCAATGGTCATTCACACCAAGGAGAAAGCCAAGATTCATGCCCACGAGCCAAAGGGTGCCAAGATTAAAGGCAGCAACATCTATACGGTAGAGAGAGGTCCGAAAGTGCATGATGTTAAAGCCAATGAAATGGATAAAAAAGCATCTGCAAAATTGATGCTTCAGAAAAGTACTGATGGAAAGAGTACTTATAGAAAGAGTACCATTCATCAATCGGAGGCTAAGGATAAAGGTCTTTCTAAGTTTAAGCGTAACATTAGAGAGTCAGGAACTTCAATCAAGACTAAGAATACGAATCTTCACATAGCAGGAAGAACCGGTGCACTTGCAGCTGGGGCGGTAACAGAGCAGGTGGAAGGCGGGCATGAGGTATCGCAGGCAGCATATCTTGCATATGAAGCTAGCCGACCTGTTACCGGAACTGCTTCCAAGGGTGCAGCACTTTTCAGGAAAAAGGCGGCAGCCGAGGCAAAGAAGCGTATCAAGAAGGTAGAGGCAGGAAAGAAGCTGGCAAAAAGGACAGCAAAGAAAGCTGCCAAAGATACTGCCAAGACTGTAGCTAAAGAGACGGCAAAAGAAACAGCAAAGACTACTGCCAAGGTTGCAACGAAAACTGCTACAAAGGCAGCTGCTACAGCGGCAGGAACAGCGGTTGCACCGGGAGTTGGCACGGCAATCGGCATGGCAGCCGGATATGCTGCAGGTGTGTCCATAGAGGTCAAGGATGAAAAGATGACCAACCGGAGCAGGAAGATAAAATTCTTTCTGGATAAGATGAAAGCACATGAGAATCAGACTGACAGTGTGGCAAAGCTGGTAAAGGATCTGATTGTGCGAAAAGCGATTACCTGGGTAAAGGCAACTGCACCGATTATCGGATTGGTGCTTTTATTACTTGTTCTTGTAGTTGCCATGATTGCGGTTCCGGTTATAGCGGTGATAGCAATCCTTTACAATTCTCCATTTGCTTTATTTCTGCCACCACTTGAATCAGGAGATACCGTGCAGACAGTAACGAGTGCTTATGTGCAGGAGTTTAACCGGGATGTGAATACGAAAGTGAATGAGCATACCGGATATGACCTTGGAGAGCTTGTATATGTGGATTATGAAGGTATGGAAGAAAACCCAAGCAATTACTATGACATCATGGCAGTCTATATGGTCAAGCATGGTGTCGGAGATACTGCAACAGTCATGAATGATACTTCAAAAGGCTGGCTGCAGGCAGTAGTAAATGATATGTGTTCATACACTACAAGTACAGGAACGAAAGATGTGGAAGAAACAGATGCAGATGGCAATGTAACTACTTCCACGAAGTCTGTTCTGTATGTGAATGTCACGCTGAAATCTTATCGGGATATGATTTCGGTCTATGGATTTAATTCTGATCAGGTGGAAATGCTTGAGCAGATCATGAGTCCGGAGTTTATGGGACAGCTTGGATATGCCGGAAGCGGAAGTGGCGGCGGAGGCGGAAGTCCGGGAGTAAGCTCCATGACTGAGGATGAAATCAATGCCATCCTAAACGAAATTACAGACAGCAGGCAGAAAACAGTCTGCTCCTATGCACTTCACAGAGTTGGCTTCCCTTATAGTCAGGATTTAAGAGACAGCGGTAACTATTATGACTGCAGCTCCTTAGCCTATTATTCATGGAAGGATGCAGGCGTGGATATTAGTTTCGGCGGTGCAACCACAGCGGCAGCGGAGGCACAGGGACTGGATGAAGCCGGAAAGACAGTCTCCTTTGATGAGTTACAGCCGGGAGACCTTATCTTCTACAGTTTTACAAGCAACGGAAGATATAAGAACATCAGCCATGTGGCAGTATATGTCGGAAATGGCAAAGTGGTAGAGGCACTTAATGAAAGTCTTGGTGTGGTCTACAGGGATGTGGCAAGCACAGGAAAGATTGTTGTGATAGGAAGACCATAACAGGAAATTTGCAGAGAGGGAATAGTCCCTCTCTGAGACTGGAGGTAAGAATGGATTTAAAAGATATGATACTGGTAACAGAAAACGACAGGGGAACAGAGACAAATATGCTGATGACTCTGGATGATTATAAGAGTTTTATAGCAATTGATGACATGTCAGAGCTTGCAGAAAATTTGTTGCAGCTTGGAAGGACACTTGGTGAAGCAGATAACTTCACAGAGTATTACAGGGCAGCAAATGTAACTGTATCTGCGAGATTCTGTCTGGATGATATTCAGCTGGGGCACTTTCTTCAGGGACTTTATAACGATTCCAAAGAATTTCGGTTTGATAAAGAAGCCAGTTCTTATGAATGTGTTGCAAAGCTTAAGGAGATTGGAATGACTGATAAGGGCTGGGTGGATGATTTTAACCTGCATTATGAAAGTGTGGACAGATCATTTGAAAGGGGACAGACATTCCATAACTTTAATGACCACGATTACATGGTGCTTGAAGCATTATCACCAAGAAATCTTGTGGTGATGGATATGAAGTCAGGTTCTCTTACAATCGCCCTTGGTGCGACAGAGTATAAGCGTTATCCCAAGGATGAGAAGCCTACAAAGGACAATACCACAATCGGGGTATCGTGGGAGCATGGCATTTATCTTGGTTCCACACTCTCAACCACGAATTTCAAGGCATACAAGAGGGAGTATGGCACACCGGAAAAGATAGAGGATATCTATGATTACAGGGCAAAGCTAAAGCAGAAGTTCTATTTTTATCAGGATATGTCAAAGGATGATGATGTGCCAAAGAAACTGCAGAATGATTTCCTTCACCAGATGTATGAGGATTTCGGAACGATTGAAGAGGACTGTTTTTACGACAGGCTGGAAGATGGAAAGTACGATGAGGGCTTTAAGGAAAGACAGGTAAAGGAAGAAAAGAGCCGGTGATGAGATTTTTACGGGAGGCGATATCATATGGAACAGGAATTTGATGTTGAGATAAAAGAAGTGCTTTCACGAGTACAGAAAGTAAAGGCAGAGTCGCTTGACGATGCCATCAATAAGGCAATGGATATGTATTATGCAGAGCAGATAGTCCTTGGAGCAGAGGACATGAAGGGAGTTGATTTTGCGCCTATCATCGAAGGTCAGCTCCATTCTTCATTAAAAGAAAACGGAGGAAAAGCAAGATGAAAAGTGATTCAACAACAGTAATTAAGAACATGGAGTTTTTAGTAAAGGAACTTCATAAGGAGTGGGACAGATCGGGTGCTTCTAAGGCATCCGTTATTATTTCCCTTGAGGAAGTAGATGGTATCAATGATAAGTTAAAAGAGATTATCTATCAGACACAGAAGTCAGTCGATGAGGATGAGCTGACCTTTAAACAGAGCATTGCAAAGTCCAAGGAGTGCTATGTACTTCTTCGTGTGGTGCGTAAGATTGCAATGAAAAAGGATAAATGCGAAAAACAGGCAATCGATAATGAATTTGCAATCGAGCTGGATAAGGATGAGTTAAAGCTATTTAAAGGATTGTTTGCAGAGATGTTTAAGTAGAGGAGGACAAAGGTATGGGCGTTGATATGAAGGTCAAAGCGATATACGATTCTGAGATTGGTAACATCACCAGATCAGAAAAAAGCTGGAAGGATGTGTTAAAGGTCGCAGGTCAGTTATACCGCTATGAATTTGACAATATCGTTATGGTAACAGCTCAGAGACCTCCGGAAAAAAGCACACTCATGGCAGATTATGATACCTGGAAAAAGGTGGGAAGATATGTAAGGCGTGGTGCGAAAGGCTGCGCTATCTTCCCGTCAAGGGCACTGAATCCACGCATGAGGTATATCTTTGATATCAGTGATACCGGAGGGAAGAATGTTAAGCTGACATGGGACCTTGAGGGAGAAAATCTTAAAGATTATGTGGATTTTCTCGTATCAGAAGGTCAGATTGAGCAGTACGATAACAGCGACAGGGAGTCGCTAAAAAATATATTAAAACAGTTTACAGGAACAGATGTTTGGCTTATAATAAAAGAAGAGTTCGGAGACCGAATGACCGAGCTTATGCAGCTATCAGGTAGTGTGATAAAGGAAGAAAGTAAGAAACGCAATGGCTTACAGCAGGAAATGGACATGGAGCAGCTTGTATATGCAAGTGTCATGTATGCTGTAGGGACGAGATGCGGATTTGACTTATCTGTGCAAGAACAGGATTTTAGTCAGATCGTAAATATCAAAGACGAAGAGATCATTTACCGTCTTGGTTCCATTGTATGCGATGTCTCCTGTAGTGTTCTTAGAGAATTTAGTCGTAACTTAAAGGCAATCGAGAGCGAAAGGAGAATTGGATATGTTAGAAGAAATGACTTACAAGGAAGTGGACGGACTGCTTTATCCGCAGATAGAGATGCCGGACGAGACGGAGGATCTCACGAAGCTGGGCAAATACGGAAGGATGGCGATGAACTATCTAAAGGAGAACGAGCCGGCAAGATACAAGACGCTGATGAGATTCGGGAAGATGTACGAGAAGATGTCAGCGGTAGAGGAGGAAGCGAATCAGCTGTACGACCAGTTAGAGATGCAGTATCTGGCGAAGCACAAGCCACAGAATCCGTCATCGACAATGGAGATGTGGAAGATAAGAGAGCAGGCGAAGATGCAGGCAGAGGAAGTGGTACTGAATCAGATAGTGATGCGATTCCACTAGAATCTGATGATACAGAACTGAATAGGAAACTTGATGAAATCAATTCATTGGGTGTTAGTAAGGAAGCCGAATATACACAGGCTTCCTTTTTTTTCGACCAGAACGGGCAGGCAAGCATTGGCACCATTCATACTGAGGACGAAAACAATAATCAGTTTATGCGTCAGTTCGAGCAGGACAGAAAAGCTGCATTAGCAGGTAAATACAATTACCTGAATCCCAAAAAGTCTGCAACAGTACCAAGTGAGTATATCAAACAGGTGCTTATGAGAGGTACAGGTTTTATCGGTGGTAAGGGCAGGGTATGCAAGATTTTTGAAACAGAGATTGATGCAGGAACCAGAGCAAAGCGTATCAAAGCAGAATATGGTCAGGGAGGTGCAGGCTGGCCGGTTGACGGACTGGGACTGCACGGATATGACACATTTCATGGGAACGGACTGCGTTTTCAGTGGCGAGATGAGGATGGAGAGGTTGAAGGATATGTTTCGTGGAAAGATATCGAAAAAGAGCTTGGTGTCCTTATTCTTACAGGGGAATACCAGTCTGAGACACCTCGTATTGATGAGCTTGCGATGGACGGACTCCGTGAGGATGATGAGGTCATTGATGCCGAATACCGGGAAGTGGAACCGGAGGAGGCAGAATCAGAGATTGATGATTATGCAATACCGGATGAGCCGGAGAGCTATGCTTCTAACAGAGATTATGTAAGTGCAAAAGGCATGACACCACAGGAAACTGCCGATGAAGACCGCATGGTAACACAGGCAGAATATGGTGCAGAGATAGAAGCTGAAACAACTGAAAAAGATCCATCAGAGCTTCAGTATATTACACCGATTGATTATGCCAAGCGTATTGCAGAGCTTGATGAAGACCTGCGTGATGCGGCGGAGATTCTTGTAACAGATTGCAGCTGCTACACTCCGTTTAGGGCATTCCTTATGGATGTGGTGCAGTCTGATTTTGCATTTATGCCCAATAAACTTGACCTTATCAGGGATATTGCATTAGGGACAGATAATGCAGAAAGAAAAGCATATTCCAACAATAAGTATGGTCTTGTGGAGTACTCAATCAGAAGCGGATATGTGAAGATCAGCTATAAGAACAGGAATGGTGTGCGTAAAGAAGGTGCTCTCGATTGGCGTGAGTTATATGAAATCTTATCTTATATGGTAAAACAGCCATTTTACTGCGGAGAAGACCAGAAGAAGTATTATCAGGAGACAAAGCAGAAGGCTGACAGGGATAAGATGAATCCGGTCTATAAGAGATTCTTTGATATCGAGGATAGTGTAAAAGCCAATCGTCTTGAAACCAGGAAAAGAGCAATAGCGAATGGCTGGGAAACCAAGATTGATGAGAATGGACATGTAGTTTCAGATGATGTGGTATCAGTATCTGTGGATGATATTCAGGCTGATACAGAATCACAGGAAACTGTAGATTTTACACCAAAGCAGGAACCAGTACAGCAAGTAGAAAGTCTTGAAAATGAGAAGAATGTTGCCGGGCAGACGAAGCACAACTTCCACTATAATCTCTGGGAAATGGAAAAAGGCGGTCCCAAGACCAGATACCAGTGGAATATGGATGCAATCCGCACTTTAAAGCAGATTGAATCAGAAAACAGGCTTGCCACACCGGGGGAACAGAAAGTTCTGTCGAAGTTTGTCGGATGGGGCGGACTGTCACAGGCATTTGATGAGAATAACGCAGGCTGGAGCAAAGAATATGCAGAGCTGAAAGACCTTTTATCTGATGAGGAATACAGTGCTGCAAGGGCAACAGTAAATAACGCCTTTTATACTTCACCGGAGATTGCCATGTGCATAAATTCGGCACTTGTCCAGTTTGGTTTCAGAGGCGGCAATGTATTAGAGCCATCTATGGGTATCGGTAACTTCTTTGGAAGTATGCCGGCACCTATGCAGAGAAGTAAGCTGTATGGGGTGGAGCTTGACAGCATTTCGGGAAGAATTGCAAAGCAGCTTTATCAGAATGCCAATATCAGTATCACAGGATTTGAGAATACCACATATCCGGATAACTTCTTTGATGTGGTTGTCGGAAATGTGCCATTTGGAGATTACAAGGTATTTGATCCAAAGTACAACAAGTATAACTTCCGTATCCACGATTATTTTCTGGCAAAAGCACTTGACCAGGTAAGACCGGGAGGAATGGTTGCTGTAATCACCACAAAGGGAACACTTGATAAGGCAAATCCTACTATCCGAAAGTATATGGCTGAAAGGGCAGAGTTTGTGGGAGCGATAAGACTTCCGAATACTGCATTTAAAGACAATGCAGGAACCGAAGTGACAGCAGATATCCTGTTTTTGCAGAAGAGGGAGAGAAAGATTGATATTGAGCCTGACTGGGTACACCTTGGTGTAACTGAGAATGGCATTGCTGTCAATTCATACTTTGCAGAGCATCCGGAGATGATGCTTGGATCTATGGAATATGATACAAGGATTTACGGACAGGACAGCAGATATACAGTCTGTGTGAATAATGATGAGAACTTCAATATGTACGAGGCTCTCAATAAGGCAATCGGAAATATCAAAGCACAGATGACAGATTTTGAGAGAGTGGCAGATGAGGCGGAGCAGATGGAGAAAGTTATCCCAGCTGATCCGGATGTGAGAAACTACACTTACACATTTTATGAAGGAAAGCTCTATTACAGGGAAAATTCTGAGATGGTAAGAAAAGAGGTATCACAGACTGCCGAGGAGCGAATCCGAAGCCTTGATGAAATCAGACAGATAACAAGAGAACTGATTGATATCCAGATGGATGGCTGCAGCGAGGAGGAGCTTTCTGATAATCAGAGGCTTCTTAATGTGAAATACGATGCCTTTATAAAGCAGTATGGAGCCATTACTTCAAAAGCAAACAGAATAGCATTTCGAGACGACAGCGATTACCCACTTCTTTGCAGTCTTGAGGAAGTAAATGAAGACGGGGAGGTGAAAAAAGCGGATATGTTTTATAAGCAGACGATTAAGGCAAAGACTGTCATAGACAGGGTTGAGACTGCTGTGGAAGCATTAAATGTATCCGTCAATGAATTTGGATATGTAAATCTTGCCTATATGCTTTCTATCTATGAGCCGGATATTACAAATGCAAAGGAAGAACTTGCAGAAAAGTCCGGACAGACAGTGGATGAGATAACGCTAAGTGATGATGCATTAGCAGAGATTAGAAGGGCAGTTCTTGTGGAAGAGCTGGACGGACTGGTTTTCCTAAATCCAGACCGCTACAACGAGAACAATCCCGACATCGGCTGGGAGACAGCAGACGAGTATCTTTCGGGAAATGTGAGAGACAAGCTTCGTGTAGCAAAGGCTATGGCGGCTGATACAGACAATCCGCAGGCAGAAAGATTTGCAGGAAATGTGGCAGCACTTGAAAAGGTGCAACCGGAATGGATTGAAGCCTCAGACATTGATGTAAAGATTGGTACGACATGGATTGAGTCGCTTGATTATGAGCAGTTTATCTATGAGCTTCTCAATACACCAAGAAGAGCAAGGGCAGTCAGAAGCCAGTTTTACAATACAGGCATTCAGGTACACTTAAATAAGATGAGCATGGAATGGTTCATCGAGAATAAGAGCATGGATAAGCATTCAGTGGCAGCTACTAAGACTTATGGTACAAGCCGCATGGATGCTTATTCTATTTTTGAGGATACGCTGAATCTTAAAACTGTAACAGTAAGGGACAGGATTGATGACGGTGATGGCAAATATCATTACGAAGTCAATAAGAACGAGACAATGCTTGCAAGGGAAAAGCAGAACATGATCAAGGAGAAGTTCAAGGAATGGCTGTTTGCAGAGCCGGAGCGAAGACAGAAGTATGTGGAATATTACAATGAGACATTCAATAACATCCGTCTGCGTGAGTATGATGGAAGCCACTTACAGTTTCCGGGAATGAATCCGGCGATTGAGTTAAAGCCACATCAGAAGAATGCGGTGGCAAGAATCCTTCTTGGAGGAAACACCCTGTTGGCACACTGCGTTGGTGCCGGAAAGTCCTTTGAGATGATGGCTGCCTGCATGGAGCAGAAGAGACTCGGACTTGCCAATAAGACGATCATGGTTGTTCCAAAGCCACTTATCGGTCAGACGGCATCAGAGTTTTTAAGGCTTTATCCGTCAGCAAATATCCTGGTTGCCACAGAGCGTGATTTTGAAAAGAGCCGCAGGAAGCAGTTCGTATCAAGGATTGCAACAGGTGACTATGACTGTATCATCATGTCGCACTCGCAGTTTGAAAAAATCCCGATCTCAGCAGAGAGAAAGGAAAGAATGCTCAATGAGCAGATTGATGAAATCAGCTATGCGATTGATGAGATGAAGGAGCGTAACGGGGAGCGTTGGACTGTAAAACAGATGGAAAGCCAGAAGAAAAAGCTGGAGGAGCAGCTGAAATCCTTATCAGATGAGAGCAGGAAGGATGACCTTATAACCTTTGAGGAACTTGGTGTGGACTCTATCATGGTTGACGAAGCGCACAATTTTAAGAACCTTGCGATTTTTTCCAAGATGAATAATGTGTCAGGTATCAGCAGCAGTGGAGCGAAGAAGTCAACGGATATGCAGCTTAAATGCCAGTATTTGTCTGAGATAAATGATGGCAGAGGCATTGTGTTTGCGACAGGTACGCCAATATCCAATACCATGTGTGAGATGTATGTCATGCAGCTTTACTTACAGAAAGCGGCACTTGAAGAGATGGGGATTTATCACTTTGATTCCTGGGCAGCGAACTTTGGTGAAGTGACAACAGCACTGGAGCTTACTGTAGAGGGAAGCGGTTTCCGTTTTAAAAGCAGATTCAATAAGTTTACGAATCTGCCGGAGCTTATGAATATCTTTCGTGAAGTAGCAGATGTGCAGACCGCAGACATGCTTGACCTTGATGTGCCGGCTCTTCGTGGAGGCAAGCCTATTATTGTGGAGTCGGAGCCTGACTGGTATGTAAAACAGGTCATGGAAGACTTTGTTGTGAGGGCAGAGCGTATCAGAGGCGGTGGAGTAGATCCAAGCGAGGATAACTTCTTAAAGATTACCCATGAGGCAAGACTTCTTGGAACAGATGCAAGACTGATTGATAAGGATGCACCAAATAATCCGGATGGAAAGCTCAATAAGGTAGCGGAGAATGTCTGGAAAGAATATGAGAAAGGAAATGCCAACGGTCATATAGGCTGCCAGCTTATTTTTTCGGATATCGGCACACCGGGACCGGATAAGGATTTTACCATCTACGATTATCTGAAGGAAACACTGATACAGTATGGTATTCCGGCAGAGGAGATAGCATTTATCCATGATGCCAAAACGGATGCACAGAGGGATGCACTTTTTAAGGAAATGAGGACAGGTAAAAAGAAAGTTCTTATCGGTTCAACGGACAAGTGTGGAACAGGTGTCAATGTGCAGACACACCTTGTTGCAATGCATCATGTGGATTGTCCGTGGAAGCCTTCTTCTATTGAACAGAGGGAAGGACGAGGCATCAGGCAGGGCAACGAAAATGAAGAGGTGGCAATCTACAGATATGTCACCAAAGGAACCTTTGATGCATACAACTGGTCACTTGTCGAGAATAAGCAGCGTTTTATCAGTCAGGTTATGACAAGCAAGGCAGTAAGCCGAAGCTGTGAGGACATCGACGAGGCAACACTTTCCTATGCAGAGATTAAGGCGGTTGCCACAGGTAATCCTTTGATCAAAGAAAAGATGGAGATTGACAATGATGTCCAGAGATTAAAGCTCTTAAAGGCATCCTATGACAATCAGAGATATGGCTTGCAGGATAACTTTATGATTAAGTACCCGAAGCTCATTAAGACAGCAACTGAAAAGCTTGCCAATGTCCGTGAGGATGTAAAGGCAAGGGATAAGGAGCTGATTGATAATCCGGAATTTGCCATCACCATAGGCAAAGCAACTTACACAGAGCGAGTGGATGGCGGAACCATGATGCTTGAAGCAATCAGCAAATGTAAGACCGGAGAGACAACTGCAATCGGCAAGTTCCATGGATTTGAGCTGCTTGTGGAAAAGAACTTCCTTGGTATCAATTATATGGTGCTTCGTGGAAAGACAGAGTATAAAGCAGAGCTTTCCACCAGTCCGGTCGGCAGTATGGTGAAGCTTGAAAACCTGTTCAATGGACTCCATGAGAACATTGATTTCTTAGAAAAGAAGATTGAGCAGTACCAGAATGACCTTGAAGCATCAAAGGCAGAGTATGACAAGCCATTTGCATACAGCAAGGAACTGGAAGAAAAGCTGTCAAGGCAGTGTGAACTGAATGCCCAGCTTGACCTTGAGAACGCAAAGGCTGTGGATGCAGACCTGAGCGGACCGGAGGAAGAAAGAGAAGCAGATGACAGGATGGAATCTGCAGCAATTGTAGCAGAGGATAAAGGTGCTTATCCAGCCGACAGAGAGGGCAGAACACGATAGGAGAGTGAATAATATGAGCATAAGAAAAGTGGTCGCAGGACTACTGATTACAGCAGGGATTGCCATTATGGCAGTCCCTTTTTTCTGGCGGGCAACCGGAGAAAAACAGACAGAACAGCTCATAAGTGAATTTGAGCAGACATTGGAGGATGATTACGATGAAGAAACAGATGTGGAGGAAGAGCAAACCTCCATTAGTAAAGAGGATGAAGCCATTCTTAAAGAAGGCGGTGTTATCGGTATCATTGAGATACCGGGCATAGATATCCGGTATCCGGTAATGGAAGGAACCACAAGTAAAGTGCTTAATGCCGGGGTCGGTCATATAGAAGAAACAGCAGGGATTGGGGAGAGTGGCAACTGTGTATTGTGCGGTCACAATGGCAGCAGATATGGCACATTTTTTACACCACTAAGTCAGATATCCATAGGTGATGAAGTAATGATAACCGACAAAAATGGGCTGAAGCATATTTATGAGGTAACAGAGACAGAGGTAGTAAATCCGTATGATAACAGCATCAAGACACAGGGAGATGAAAAAGAACTAACTCTTTTTACCTGTTCCCAGAAAGGAACCATGCGTTTTGTGGTCAGGTGCATTTATAAGGAGGCGGTGATGGATGAATAAGAGATACCGGTTAGGTGAGATAGAAGAGGCAGTATCGGAAATGGAAGAGCTAATTGACATCGAGGATGATATTGCAGAGATTGATGATGACTTTCAGATAGTCGTAAGCGGCTGGTCTGTGTATGTCGAAAGCCTGAATCTGACACTCAGACAGGGAATAGCCTGTGTATGGGATGCAGAGGAAGGATTATTTATGCCTGATTTTGATGTGACCCTCGTGTATGAGGGGAACATTGAAACACAGGAGTGGCTCTACTATGAGCAGGACGGAATGGTCGTTACACTTGGCAACTGGTTAAATGGCAGATTGTCTTGTGAACAGATAGAACAGCTTTGGTGTGAGCTTATCATACCGGAGCAAAACAAAGAACAAAAAGAAAGCGAGGAATAGCATATGAAGTATTCAATTAAGGTAAACGAGGTAAGAGCAAAAGATGGCAGCAATATCAAGGGTTTTGCGACCGTGGTATTTGGTGATTCATTCAAGATTACCAATATTGCAATCCTTGAGAATAAGGACAAGGGAGAGCTTTTCGTATCAATGCCAAGATACCGCTCCAATGAGCGTGATGAAAGCAATGGTGTGATCTATAAGGATGTGTGCAATCCTATCACAGCAGAGTTTCGTGAGGAACTCTATACCAATATCCTTGATGCCTATGCAAGAATCAAGGAACCGGAGAAAGAGGAGACACAGAAGCAGGAGCGTACACAGGAAATGCCAGAGTTTTCCGTAACTGTGACACCTTATGAGAGGAAAGGCAGTAACATCAAAGGACTTGCCCGTATTTACTTTGAAAACAGTTTCATCGTAAATAACATCAATATCGTGCAGGGTAAAGAGAAAATCTTTGTATCAATGCCTTCTTATAAGACAAAGCAGGTGGATGAGCAGGGCAAGCCAATCTATCAGGATGTCTGCTATCCGGTCACAAAGGATTTCAGGGAAAGACTCTACAATGAGATTATCTCGGAATATGAGAAAGCAAAGGATAAGAGCAACGAAAAGGCAAGAGAGAGTGCAGAGAAACATCATGGCAATTCCGATAAAGAGAAGGACAAAGAGGCGACGCCCTTTCGATAATCAGTAATCAGAGTACAGGGGCGGCCAAGGCTGCCCCTTTTACAGAATGGAGGAAACAGAATGGATATGAAAGCAGGAAAAACACTTACCAATGAGGAGGTTATAAGGGAACTTCTCGAATTACTAAAGAAAAATGCCATGAAAGAGCAGGCAAACGATGTATTTGAGATATGCAGCTATGTGGACGGACTGGAGAAAAAGATTGATTCCATGACGGAAGAACTCACCAATATGCAGAACCAGATCAAAGAAATGCAGGAAGATACACTTGTCAATAATGCTAAAAAGGCATTGTCAGAAGCACAGGAGCGACTTAATGCCAGATGTGAGCAGATAAAGTCACAGGTATTGGAAGTGAAAGCACAGGTCAAATCTACAGCAAAGAGCATAGTCGATGAAGCAAAGGCAAAGGGAAGAGCTGCATTATACAGGGTGTCGGAGTTCTTAGAAATTAAGAAAAGACTTCTTGATATGCGGGAAAATGTAAGAGGTGCAATCAAGATCACGGATAAGGATATAGCAAAGACAGCACTTCTTGCAAAAGGATTTCGAGAAGCTGGTCAGACAGCAGCCAATGCATTTCGGACTTTTGCTGACAAGCCGGAGATGGATTACTCACAGAAAGAGCAGAAACATCCCATTACAAAGACGGTGCTTGCACCTATGAAAGCAGTGAAAAAGATGCTTGTATCAATGAAACTTCATCTGGATGCATCTATTGATAAGCTGGATAATCTGGCTATGAATGTAGAAATATGTTTGAAGATAGAATGAAAACATCTGCAATTCCGGAAAGGGTATATGCCCTTTGCCAAGCGATTAAAAGCAGAACAATGCAGGAAAGCGATTTGCGAGAGTTGTTAGAACCATCGAATTTGGGTGGTTCAACAAAATATTTCGGAACGGTTCGTGATGCAGCAAAACAGTTAGGGCTTATTTCCGTAAAAGAAGGTGATGTATCATTGGCAGTAGATTCAAAGTGTGTAAGACTGAAGTTGCTGATAGTGCATTTGCAGATTGCAGAAGATTATCGGATATAGAGTATGGTCAATGGGACTTTTCAGATACTGAAGATATTTATATTTCCGATGCACCAATGCGTAAAATGAGGAGACCATTTTTTAGGATTAAAGTGATACTTAAGAAGGAACCAAGATTGGAGAGTGAGATTGTAATGGAGAAAGCGAAAAGATTATATGAGTATATTGCAGAACACTCTGACCTACAGAAGGAAATTTCTGGATTGTCAACACTTTTTCAGACAAATTTTTTTAGGTTATTTTTCCGATATTGT
>ENA-OOZX01001545-OOZX01001545.1-human-gut-metagenome-genome-assembly--contig:-NODE-1545-length-14256-cov-2.746004_pt1 | contig 14256 bp, 13 predicted proteins | sample MGYA00241048_ERZ501412 | MGnify/ENA primary metagenome ERZ501412 (study PRJEB25962, sample SAMEA2042518) | human gut metagenome | biome: human gut; feature: human-associated habitat; material: faeces... | reverse complement strand
GGGAAGAATAATTGCAATAGCAAATCAGAAAGGCGGGGTCGGTAAATCGACAACGGCAATTAATTTGTCCGCGTGTCTGGCTGAAGCTGGTAAAAGAGTTCTCACAGTTGATATTGATCCGCAGGGCAATACAACCAGCGGTTTGGGAACGGATAAAAATGGAGTGGAATATACGTTATATGAATTATTGTTGGGTGATTGTGATCCAAAAGATTGTATTATTGAAAATGTAGTAGAGCGTGTGGACTTGATTCCTTCAAATGTGAACCTTTCTGGGGCGGAAATTGAATTAGTCGGAATAGAAGAGCGTGAGTATATTCTAAAAAATGTTTTGGAGAGAATTAAAGAAGGCTATGACTATATTATTATGGACTGTCCGCCTTCATTGAGTATGTTAACAATTAATGCGTTAACAGCAGCCGATTCGGTGTTAGTTCCCATACAGTGTGAATATTATGCATTGGAAGGTCTTTCACAGCTTATTCATACAATTGAATTGGTTCAAGAGAGGCTGAATAAGAAGTTAGAGATAGAGGGCGTAGTGTTTACTATGTATGATGCTAGAACAAATTTGTCATTGGAAGTCGTAGAAAATGTTAAAGAAAATTTGAATCAAAATATTTATAAGACAATTATACCGCGAAATGTGCGGTTAGCAGAAGCGCCAAGTTATGGATTGCCCATTAATATGTATGATCCTAAATCTACAGGAGCAGAGAGCTATAGGTTATTAGCAGAAGAAGTGATAAATAGAGAGGGTGGTGAATAATGGCTATGAAGAGAGGTCTTGGCAGAGGTCTGGATGTTATGATTCCAGACAATCATACTGGAACGACAAAAAAGAGTAGTAGGACAACCAAGACGATAGTCTCCATGGAGCAAGAAAGTGAAAAGAATGTAAGAGATTATGTGGTTCCAACTGGTGAGGTGAAAGTAAAGATTTCCAAGGTGGAACCAAATAGAGAACAACCAAGGAAACAATTTGATGAAGATTCACTTTTGGAACTTTCAGAGTCCATTAAACAGTACGGAGTTTTGCAGCCGCTAGTTGTGTCCGATAAAAAGGATTATTATGAGATAATTGCAGGGGAGAGAAGATGGCGCGCGGCTAAGCTTGCCGGATTAAAAGAAGTTCCAGTAATTATAAAAGAGCTTAGCAAGCAGGAGACAGTGGAGATATCTTTAATTGAGAATATTCAGAGAGAAGATTTGAATCCCATTGAGGAGGCTATGGCTTTCAAACGGCTTTTAGATGAATTTCATTTAAAGCAGGATGAAGTTGCAGACCGCGTGTCAAAGAGTCGCACTGCCGTTACAAATGTAATGCGTCTGCTAAAGTTGGAAAGTGAAGTACAGCAGATGCTGATTGACGAAATGATTACGGCAGGTCATGCAAGAGCACTTTTAGGGATATCAGACAGAGAGCTTCAGATAAAAATAGCGAATAAGGTATTCGATGAAAAATTGAGTGTACGTGAGACTGAAAAGCTGGTAAAATCCATTTTAGAACCTAAAAAAGAAAAACCTATGAAAAAGGATACAGCAGAAGATGCGATCTATGAAAGTCTGGAAGAAAAAATGAAAGGGATTATGGGGACAAAAGTAATCATAAATCGTAAAAAAAATAATAAAGGAAAGATCGAAATCGAATACTATTCTAGAGACGAATTAGAGCGTATTATTGAGCTTTTCGAAACCATAGGGTAGGGAGGTTCAAAGAATGAGTGATCTTTTTAGTTCAATGGGGATTGATACTGGAATCGTTGTGATTATATTAATGGTTCTGGTGGTTATACTCTTGGTATGTCTGATTAGTACAAACTTGCGTTTGTCAAGGTTGGAACATAAATATAAGATATTTATGAAAGGTAAGGATGCAAAATCTCTGGAAATTACTTTCGCCAGAAAGATGGCGCAGATTGATAAGCTTTCAGAATTGACAGAAAGATATATGAAAGAAAACAATCAACTGCAAAAAAATTTTCAGAGAATTTTCAGCAAATATGGAGTTGAGAAGTATGATGCCTTTGACGATGTCGGAGGAAAGCTAAGCTTTGCACTGGCGATGTTAGATAAAAATAATTCTGGATTGGTTTTAAATGCTGTGCACAGTAGAGATAACTGCTTTTTGTATCTCAAAGAGATTGTAAAGGGAGAATCTTATGTGATGCTCAGTCAGGAAGAAGTGGAAGCACTTCGAAGAGCTGTTAATTATGGAATTGAAGATTTAGAGGAAGTTACAGAGAAAAGTAAAAAAGACGTTTCATCAAACCAAATGAAAAAAGAATAAATTCCGAAGGAGGATATAAAATGTTAGATATAAAATTTGTAAGGGAAAATCCAGAGCTTGTAAAACAAAACATCAAAAATAAGTTTCAGGACAGCAAGCTGCCGCTGGTAGATGAGGTTTTGGAGCTGGACAAGCAGAATAGAGAGATTAAACAGGAAGTAGAAGCGCTGAGAGCCCAGAGAAATAAAATTTCTAAGCAAATCGGAGCATTAATGGGACAAGGGAAGAAAGAAGAGGCGGAGGAAGTCAAAAAACAGGTAGCTGAATCGGGAAATCGTATTGAGGAGCTTTCTACTAAAGAAAAAGAAGTGGAAGAAAAGCTTCTCCAAAATATGATGGTGATTCCAAATATCATTGACCCTTCTGTTCCGATTGGCAAAGATGACAGTGAAAATGTGGAAGTTGAGAAATTTGGGGAGCCGATAGTACCAGAATTTGAGATTCCTTATCACACTGAAATAATGGAAAGTTTTCAGGGAATAGATTTGGACAGTGCCAGAAGGGTTGCTGGAAACGGATTTTACTATTTGATGGGAGATATTGCTAGACTTCATTCGGCAGTGATTTCTTATGCACGTGATTTTATGATTGATAGAGGTTTTACTTATTGTGTGCCACCATTTATGATTCGCAGTAACGTGGTCACTGGTGTCATGAGTTTTGCTGAGATGGACGCAATGATGTATAAGATAGAGGGTGAGGATTTATATCTCATTGGGACTAGCGAACACTCCATGATAGGAAAATTTATTGATACAATCATACCTGAGAATACGCTTCCTCAGACCTTAACTAGTTATTCTCCTTGTTTTAGAAAAGAAAAAGGTGCACATGGTCTTGAAGAGAGGGGAGTGTATCGTATTCATCAATTTGAGAAGCAGGAGATGATTGTAGTATGTAAACCTGAAGAAAGCCCAATGTGGTTTGATAAATTGTGGCAGAATACGGTAGATCTGTTCCGCTCTTTGGATATTCCTGTACGGACTTTAGAATGCTGTTCGGGTGATTTGGCAGATTTAAAAGTTAAATCTGTAGATGTAGAAGCCTGGTCTCCGAGACAGAAAAAATATTTTGAGGTGGGCAGCTGCTCAAATTTGGGGGATGCTCAGGCACGCCGTCTGAAAATTCGTGTAAATGGTGAGAAAGGCAAGTATTTGGCGCATACACTAAATAATACCGTAGTTGCACCTCCTAGAATGCTAATTGCATTTTTGGAGAATAACTTGAATGCGGATGGTTCTGTGAGTATCCCAGTGGCGTTGCAGCCATATATGGGCGGTATGAAGAAAATCGAGAAGAAGAATTAAGGAAATCTTAAATATTTCCGGGAGGTGATAGATTTGCATAGCTATCTGAAGACCATAGGATTCTCCAGCTTAAGCAAAGCTGAGTTGAATGAGATTTTGGAAGAAGTAGTAAAGAACTATGATGAGAAATATGTTGCAGAGTCTCATCCAGAACATTTGTATGCTGAGTTTTCTAAAAATTACGGATGTGACTGTGGAATTACTGTGTGTGGAGAATATGATGAAGAGAATCAGTTCCACATGGAGTACTATTATCCGTTTTTTCGCGGCACAGGAATCACCACTCAGGAAAGTGTGATTGTCGAGAAACATGCGGATAAAGAATCTTATGCAGGCGCCTGTGATGACCTTAGAATAGGGGTGACGATGATTTTCTATCTCCAGAATTGTACAGAGTATGTGAGTGAGATGCAAAAGAATAATTTTGATCAAAATCATATGCCGTTGACTCTATCAGGGCTAGCGAAGGAAGGGAAAATTCTTCTTCCAGTCAAGAAAGATCAGAAGCAGGTTGCGAAGGAAAAAGAGCTTGCGAAAAACAGATCGACACTGATAGCGGCAGCCCGAAATGGGGATGAAGCAGCAATGGAAAACCTCACTATGGATGATATCGACACATACTCTATGATTTCTAGAAGAATTGTAAAAGAAGACGTGTTTACAATTGTAGATTCCTATTTTATGCCTTATGGAATTGAGTGCGATAAGTATAATGTAATGGGAGAAATTATTGATTGTGTTGATTTTCGGAATATCCTGACAGGCGAAAAGATTTATCAGATGACTATAGAATGCAATGATATGCAGTTTGATATCTGTATTAATGAGTCTGATTTGTTGGGAGAACCGAAGGTGGGGAGAAGATTTAAAGGAATCATATGGCTGCAAGGGCAGATACAGTTTTGCAGTTATGCTTAGGTATAGAAAAGGATATGGTTTTTCCATGAATTTAGAGTTTTATCGTGTGATGTTGGAATTTTTCATGTAAAAGTAAGTATATAGAATTATCCACCTTTGCTAATGTCTTTTCATTTAGAAAAGGTGGATAATTTTATATTTTGCTATTTTATGAAGTAGTATTTATAGAAAAGAAATCACTGTTCTTGTATGGGTAGTCATGTTCTATGGGTAGTTCTTCTTTGGTGATTTTTTGAAAGCCTACTTTTTCTTAGAACCTATGTGCCAGTCTGTATTTTTAGGTGTGTCTAATATGATTCTTTTTATACCATTCTCTTTTGCAAAGTTTAAAAGTGTCTCATATAATTTACTTCCTAAGTAATGAGGACTTCCTCGTTAGGTTTGTATACGTGAAACTTTTATAAGATGGCAAGGCCATTGCCGCATACCATTAGTCCAATAGAGCCAGTAACTTTTCCTTGATCTTTTGCAACCTCCAAATTTCCATCCTTATCTATATAGTTTACTTTGATGTACAGCAATTCTGGCTGATTGTCTATTGAGACAAACGGGCGTGCAAGAAAGGATACAAAGCCATTCCATTTTGGGGTTGAGAACTGTAGCTGTGAGCAAGAATAAGCCTTGAATAGCAATATACCACAAATCGAAAGAAAAAGGAGTGTGATCGGCTCTAAGCCAGCAAAAACACTATTCTATACATCTAATTCCCAATTTTGTCCTTATATAAGTGCAACTCCAATACACGTGAAGAGAAATCCTATTAAGACGATATTGGAAATTGGAAGCTTTCAAAAAGCGGCAGAACATCTTAACTATGCACAGTCCACCGTAACTCCGCAAATGCTTCAGCTAGAACAGGAATTTTCTATCAAATTGTTTGAAAAGATTGGACGTATAATGAAGCTCACACAAGCGGGTAAAGGGCTGATTCCATATATTGATAATGTGATTGAAGTGGTTCAACAAATGGAGAGTTATGGAAAAGAAAATCAGGAGTTGACTGGAACATTACGAATTGCTGATTCAGAGACTCTACTTGCTTGTCAAATGCCTCAGATTTTGAAAAATTTTTGCCAAGATGGTACTAAGTGGAATTGTCCATAAACGCTACCGATTGTTATGACATACGAATAAAAGCAATGAGTGGTCGCTGATCTTGGAATTCATTATAATATCGGAGGTTATGGGGATACAATTGTAGCAGAAAGTTTACAACAGGATGAATTTGTTTTGATTTGTAGTACAGAACTTGAAGTAATTGATACAGATTTCATTTTTCGAGACCAGCGGAAAAAATTATGCCTGTTGGCCGATTAAGGTAGCTGTTATTACAGAAAGATCATTGAGTATCTACGCACAAAAAAATCCTTTTGGAAAGCGAAATCAATCTTTTCAGTACAGAGGCGATAAAACAATTTGTAAGAGAGAATCTAGGGATTGCATATCTGCCTTGTTTATAGTAGAGCAAGAACTAAAGAATGAAATTGTTCGAGAGATTCCCACAGGTATCCAAAATAAAATGATCGAAACTGTTTATACGCCCCATAAAAATAAATGGATAACGCCTGCGATGAATTTATTTATACAAATTTTGAGAAAAGACCAAAAAGAAAACTGTCGCTTCAAATATTGAAGCGACAGCCTCTTATGTATAATGAGATGATTGCAATATAATTTTGTTAGATTAATCCTTCTGACATCATAGCATCAGCAACTTTCTTAAATCCAGCAATATTTGCTCCAGCTACCAAATCATAGCCAAGACCATATTCTTCAGCTGCGGATGCAGACATATCATGGATATTTTTCATAATCTGTTTTAATTTTGCGTCTACTTCTTCTTCTGTCCAAGAATATCTCATGGAGTTCTGAGACATCTCCAGAGCTGATGTTGCAACACCACCGGCGTTAACTGCCTTAGAAGGAGCAACCACTTTACAATTTTTCTGCAGATATTCCAGAGCGTCATTGGTGGTAGGCATATTAGCTACTTCGATGTAGTATGGAACACCATTTGCAACGATCTTCTCTGCCCATTCCATGTTGACATCATTCTGAGTAGCACAAGGCATAATCAAATCAACTTTAACGCCCCATGGTTTTTCACCAGCATGGAATTCACAACCAAATTTATCAGCATAATCCTGAACTTTATCACGTCCGGAGTTACGCATTTCCACTAAGTAGTTGATCTTTTCAGGGGTAGTAACACCATCTGGATCATAGATGTATCCGTCTGGACCAGACAGGGTAACAACTTTTCCGCCCAACTCAGCAACTTTTTTACAAACGCCCCAAGATACATTACCAAAGCCAGAAACTGCGATAGTCTTTCCTTTGATATCCTCTCCAAAGTGTTTCAGAACTTCAACTACATAATATACAGCGCCGAATCCGGTAGCTTCTGGACGAATCAGAGATCCACCGTAGCTTAATCCTTTACCAGTCAGAACGCCATTTTCAAAAGCGCTTCTGATTCTCTTGTACTGTCCAAACAGATAACCGATTTCACGTCCACCTACGCCAATATCACCAGCAGGAACGTCTACATCTGGTCCAATGTATTTGTAGAGCTCAGTCATAAATGCCTGACAGAAACGCATGATCTCTGCGTCAGATTTTCCTCTTGGGTCAAAGTCAGAACCACCTTTGCCGCCGCCGATTGGAAGACCGGTCAAGCTGTTTTTGAAAGTCTGCTCAAAACCGAGGAATTTGATGATTCCAGAATACACAGAAGGATGGAATCTTAAACCACCTTTGTAAGGTCCAATAGCGCCATTGAACTGGCATCTATATCCACGGTTAACATGTGGTACCCCATTGTCATCTGTCCAGGTAACGCGGAAGGAGAACATTCTATCAGGTTCAACCATTCTCTCTAACAGAGCAGCTTTTTCGTATTCTGGATGTTTTTCAATAACTACTTCCAGAGATTTGAAAACTTCTTCTACAGTCTGGATAAATTCTGGCTCATTTCCATCGCGTTGTTTTACAGTATCAAGAACTCTTTGCATATAAGCATTCATGTTAAAAATACCTCCTTAAAAATGCTTTAGTTAATCTGCTGTGAACGCCCCAATTCATTCACCTAAACTTAGTCTAATCCGACGAGGCGCAAAAGTCAATAGGGTAAAAATAAAAAAACTATTTATTAATTCTTAACAAATTATATTTATTTTTTAACGAAAAAATAGGATTTTTGTTTATTTAATGCAGAGTGTTTTAAAAAATTAGCCTGACAAGCTGCTGAGAGGAGAAAAAAATTAGCCTTGTTGTGCTAATTTTTAAAACAACTCAATGAATATTTGACATATGCCATTAAAAATTTAAGAAAAAAGAGTCTATATGATTTTGAAAAGTTGTGAAAAAAAAGACATATAAAAATATTGTGAGAATTGCCATTGAAAATGAAGTGGACAGTAAAAGAATAGAAGAATAAAATTGAAAAAAGTCTTCTCAAATAGGAATAATTGTGATATAATGTTTTAGCTGAATTAGACAGATTATGTCTAATTCAAGAAGACAGTTTTTTGGAATTTAGCATAGCTCAGTTGAATGGAGCGATGAATGCCAAAATAGTGTTTCATTAGGATTTAAATTGAATAATTGGGTTGTAACGATTGTATAAGATCGTTATAATATAGATGGGTTCCTGTAGCTCAGCAGGATAGAGCGATTGCCTCCTAAGCAATAGGCCGCTGGTTCGACTCCAGTCAGGAACGTAAAAACGCCATGAATCAGAAGATTTATGGCGTTTTCTAGTAGTAAGAAAAGACGATAAAGTTTTATAATATCATAAAATGTATTCTTATTTATGTCCAAAGGCTAGGCAACATAATATTATGTTGCCTAGCCTTTGGATTTTTTATGTTAATGGAAATACTTTTTTAAATTAGCGTGAAAAAAGTATTTCCTTATAATATAAACGCTTTACAAGGATGTGTACTTCAAGATTGAAGGGATGAAGGAGCTGAAGTGGGCTTGCTCACTTTGTTCAGTTTTGTTTTATAGATCATAAGATAATATTTGTGCAAGGGTTATTGTCAATGTGCGGCCGTTATCTACGATAAAATATTTGAGATTTCTTAGGTAATCGAAGTGATCTTTTCGGAATTAGGAATATAGATGAAGTCTGTTTTTTTCACAAATTTAAGAGAATTTCTGTGCTAACATATGCTATATTTCAGAGCTTCTAAAGATGTTATAGTGAATTTAGAATTGATAATTTATCTATTTGGAGGGAACGATATATGTTTGAAAGACAGATTAAAGTAAGTAACAAAACAGGGCTTCACGCTAGACCGGCATCTGATTTGACAGTTCTATGTCAAAAATTTGATAGCGATATATTAATTATAACACCAGATACAGAGATCAATCCAAAGAGCATTATCAGTATTTTGGCAGGAGGAGTTAGTCAAGGAACGACGATCAGGCTTCGTGTAGAAGGAGTTGATGAAGAAGAAGCAGGAGAACAGATCAGTAGATTTATCGAAGAGCTGAAAGAATAAAAACTTACTATGTAAAACGTGACGCGGCAAGGGGATGGTAGATGTGGAACTAAAAAGCAGGTCGGCGTATATTTTGAAGTTTATATTAGAAAACCCGGAAAGTAGCTCGATAAAACAGATTACAGAAAAACTAAATATTACACGCAGAACATTTTATTACGATGTGGAGCAGATTAATGATTGGCTCAGCAGTGAGGGACTCGGAAAACTGGTGATTAAATCTCGAATGGTCACGATAGATTCCGATAGGAGGGATGAGCTGGTTAATAGAATAAAAAGAAATGAGAGTTATTTTTATTCGATAGAAGAACGAAGAATACTAGAACTAATCTTTATATCACTGTCCACGGAGGTCGTGACGATTGAAAAAATGCAGAAAATCTTCGATGTCAGTAAAAATACCATATTAACGGACATCAAAGAGTGGAAAGCAGCCTTAATTGGACTGGATATTTCTATTGTGAGTACGATAAAAGTAGGGTATGTGCTTCAAGGTGAAGAATTCACTATAAGAAAAATGATCGGAAAACAGATAAAAAAGCTAGAGAATTTTCAACCTAAAATTGTCCTGGGAAAATGGATGCAGGAGTCTCTCGCGAAGATATCTGGAGAAGAGTACGATTACCGGGAGATTGCCAGATGTCTGATTAAACAGTATGAACAAGATGAAAATATTAAATTGGTCTCAGAGAATGAGGAATTTGAATGTAGCATGATACTTGTATCATGGATAAGAAGTATGGAAGGGTATACGGTAGTTCTCAATGCGGAGGAGAGAGCAGCTCTGGCAGTGACATGTCCATATCAGTCATTGAAAAAGAGTTTTCAGAAGCTGAAGGAATATAACCTGGAAATACCAAACTCGGAGATTTATTACATTGCGACTCTTTTGCTGGGAATTAAGATCGCTCAGTTTGTATCGCAGGATCAAGAGAACCTGTATATCTATCGCTTTACAGCTTCATTGCTAAAGAATTTTGAAAGAATTGCATGTATAGCGTTTGAAAACAGAGAGAGATTGGCTAACAGGCTAAGAGGTCATATACGTCCATTGTACTATCGTCTGAAATATGGCATGCAGTCTACAAATCCTCTGCTTAAAGATGTTATGAGAATGTATCCTGAGATATATGAGTTCACAGAAAGATCGGTTCGTGCCATGCCGGATGAGTTGGCGCAGACGTTGACGGACGATGAAATTGCGTATCTAGCTGTTTATTTTATCAGTGATGAAAAAAAGCAGGTGGTGACGAATACTGTTGAAAATAAGTCAAAAATATTAGTATTGTGTACAGCTGGTATGGCTACGTCTACTCTGGTAAAGGAGCAGTTAAAGGAATTGCTTGGAAATATCGCTGATATAGAAGTCGGGATTGTCTCGGAAGCTGAAAAATATAGATTAGATAATTATACTCTCATCGTGTCGACGAGCTATTCGGATATATTGAATCAACACAGAAATACAATTTTTACGGAAGTAGTTCTGCAAGATAAAGATAAGAGAAAGATCATTCAGCTATTAAATCAGTACGGTATTGTCGGCAGATATGATAGAACAATACAGAGAATTATAGCGAGCGTAGAAGATAATCTAACAGGTCAGATTGAAAAGAACGAGTTATATTTTGATATTCTTCGTATTTTATATGAGGACGGGAAACGGGAGAGTATCGGAGAACAAATTTCTTTCAGAGGCTATATGGAAGATGGATGTTTCGTGAAAATTCCAAAGACCGGTGATATGGAGGAACTTCTTATAAAAGGCTGTCAGACTGCGGTCCATGAAAAATCATGGAAACGGCTTTATGACAGGCTATACAATATGATACGCCGGCACAGATTGAAATATTATGAAATTCAGAAGAATGTCGTGTTGATTCATTGTCCTATGCAAGGAGATATGAACCGGTCAGTCGGATTTTCTGTTGTGGTTTCAGAAACCGTTATTCCAATTACAGAGTATATTTCCGGCAAGATATTCATATTTTTCGTGACAATTGACCAGAGAACACATTTTGCATTGTTAAAAGAAATATATGATTACTGTGACAGTGGGGAGGGCAGGGAACTGCTTGAAACTGTCATGAAAGACTAGTGAGGAGGAGCGATATGATTGAGATAAAAGGCTCAGAAGGGGCTGTAGGGTATGCGGTAGGAAAGGTCGTCATCTTGAAGGAACAGAAATACACTGCCGAAATTAGAACAGTTAAAAATCCGGAAGAAGAACTGAAGAGATTAGAAAAAGCGAGAGACGATTACAGGAGAGAACTAGAAGAAGTGTGGGAAGAGACAAAGATCAATGCGGGTGCGGATTCCGCCGCAATTCTTCAGGCGTATAAAGAGATGGTAAACGACGAAATCTTTTTTCAGAGACCAATCAGACGTGTGCGGGAAGAACGTATCAATATTGAGCTTGCGCTGGAAGAAGAGAAAAAAAGTGTGGCAGCAGTGTTTATGAGTATGGATGATCCTTATATGAAGGAAAGAGGAACGGATATTGAAAATGTATGTAATACTCTGATTAAAAAGATGAAAGGGATAGAGTCTCCTGCTGAAAAAATCGAAAAGATCAAAGAGAGTTTTATTTTGGTGGCGGAAGATCTCACGCCTATTGATACCGTACGTTTGGATAAAAGATACTTGAAAGGTTTCGTGACAGAAAGAGGCGGCAGGACTTCTCACACGGTTATTCTCGCGAAAACACTTGGTATCCCTGCCGTGGTAGGGGTAAGTGGTATCACGCAGCGTACTAGAGATGGTGAAACGATTTGCATTGATGGTGCTGGGGGCAGAGTAATTTTAAATCCGGAGGATGAGATTCTCAAACAGTATGAAAAAGAGAGACAGAAAACTGAGAAAAGAAGGGAGCTTTTGGAACGGTTAAAAAATGAACGGGCAGTTACAATTGACGGACGTAGGATAGATATCTGTGTCAATTCCGGAGATATGGAAAGTGTACGTGGGTTGGACATGGAAAGCTGTGATGGAGTGGGGCTGTTCCGCACAGAATTTCTGTATATGGCTCAGGATGATTACCCGACAGAAGAATTTCAATATGAGGTATACAAGGAATTGGCCAGAAAAGCGGGAGGAAAAGAGGTGATTATACGTACTCTGGACATAGGAGGAGATAAACAGGCTGATTATATGAAGCTACCCAGGGAACAAAATCCATTTTTGGGATATCGTGCTATCAGAATATCTCTGGACAGGACAGAGATATTTAAAACTCAGTTAAGGGCAATACTTCGCGCGTCGGCATATGGAAAAGTATCGATTATGTTTCCTATGATCGTAAATCTTGAAGAATTAAGGAGAGCAAAGACTTTTGTAGAGGAGTGTAAGTGGGAACTGGACAAGCAGGATATCCCTTATGACACGGAGATAAGAGTCGGGATTATGGTGGAGACGCCAGCGGCTGTACTTTTGAGTGATAAACTAGCTGAGGAGGCGGACTTCTTTAGCATTGGAACTAATGATCTGATTCAATATATTACCGCAACGGACCGTATGAATGAACATACACAATACTTGTACAAAAGCTGTAATCTGTCAGTTCTTCGCGCTGTGAGGATGGTTGCTGAAAATGCGCATAGGGCAGGAATTCCGGTGGGAATTTGTGGAGAAGCTGCGTCTGATGAAAGAATGACATACATATGGTTGGGGCTTGGAATTGATGAGTTGAGTATGGTTCCTTCACAGGCATCACATATTAAATATATTGTTAAGCATATTTCACAAAAAGAGGCGGAAAAGACGGTCCAAAAGGTTTTTGAAATGGACGCTGCCGATGAGGTGGAACAGTATCTGAAAGAAAGAATGGCGGACTATGAGGAAATCCTATAAAGGGGGAGATCAATGAGGACAACTTGTATTTACTGTGGGAAACCACTGGGGAAGAAACCTCAGATCGTATTGGTGGGAAAGGACAGAAAAGAAAAACTTTTGTGCTGCAGTGTGCAGTGTTATAACGATACAAAACGATTTATTGAGTGGGATAGGAGGTACCGTTTGATATCATATATCATCATTGCAGTATGTGTAGGGATGAATCTGTTTGTGATAGGAAATGAGGTCGATCGTTGGTGGAAGTATATCCCCACTGTAATTATAGGCATTTGCCTGTCTGTTTGGCCTCTTGTATTTACACATTATCATACTTATGAAAGATACGGTATTACGAGGACATTAAAGTATGTAAGGCTTGCAGGATATGTAATCATTGCTGCGGGTATCATTTTTACGGTGTTTGGTCAATAGAACAACGACAAAATTTTCTGATCTTCCAACGATAATAGGTATAAAAATTGTAAATTTAATTTGGGAAAATGTGAAAAAATCTGTTCTTTTTGCATTAAAAGCAGAATGATATCATATTATTACAAATTATGTTATCGATAACTATAATAATTCTAAAAAGTAAAGAGGTGATGTGGTGTGAAATTACTGGATGAAGAATTGGTAATCCTGGATGCGGATGTCAGGACAGCAGAAGAATGTATCCGTCTTGCGGGAGAGGCGTTTCTTCAGAAGGGATATGTGAAGGAACCTTATATACAAGCAGTTGTGGAACGTGAGAGAGTATATCCCACAGGGCTTCCCGGAAAAGGCATAGCGATAGCAATTCCTCATACGAATAATACATATGTGAATAAACCGGCGATAGGGGTTGTCATTCCAAGTAGTCCTGTGAAGTTCTGCGCGATGGGGACAAAAGAACAGTGGCTTGACTGTGAAGTTGTTATTCCGCTTGTAATCAAGGATTCTGATATGCAGATCAATATGCTCAGGCAGATGATGAAGATTATACAGAATGGGGAACTGCTCAGAAAAATCAGAGATTCAAAGGATAAACGGGTGATACTAGAGTGTTTGAAATCTTTGGAAGAATAAAATTAGGAAAAGGAGACTAAATTATGAGAGCGATTAAAGTGTTGTCAGTATGCGGTTCAGGAACAGTAAGTTCTGCTATGCTATCGTCCAAACTTGAGGACGTATTTGCAGAGAAGGGATATGATATGGAAGCGACAGAGGTGAGTCCAGGAGGTGTTCCTGGTGCAATGCAAAGCGGTGGTTACGACATGATCGTATATACAAGTCCAGTAGAAGGTGATTATGGAGTTCCAATTCTGAATGCGACAGGTTTTTTGGTAGGAATCAACGAAGAAGAGTTTATAGAAGAACTGATGCAGGTCGTGGAGAAACTACAGTTGTAGGAAAGGGAAAGTTT
>ENA-OOZX01001533-OOZX01001533.1-human-gut-metagenome-genome-assembly--contig:-NODE-1533-length-14325-cov-2.058584_pt1 | contig 14325 bp, 15 predicted proteins | sample MGYA00241048_ERZ501412 | MGnify/ENA primary metagenome ERZ501412 (study PRJEB25962, sample SAMEA2042518) | human gut metagenome | biome: human gut; feature: human-associated habitat; material: faeces... | reverse complement strand
AATATAGACCAATCCCCAATAGGAAGAACACCACGTTCAAATCCAGCAACATATACAGGAGTATTTGACTTAATTAGAGACATATTTGCAGGAACAAATGAAGCTAAACTACGTGGCTTTGAAAAAGGAAGATTCAGTTTCAATGTAGCAGGTGGAAGATGCGAAAGTTGTAATGGTGACGGAGTTCATAAAATAGAAATGCACTTTTTACCAGATGTATTTGTTCCTTGTGAAGTATGTAAGGGCAAAAGATATAATCATGAAACTTTAGAGGTAAAATATAAAGGTAAAAGCATAGCTGATGTATTGGATATGACTGTAGAAGAAGCTTTAGAATTCTTTGATAAAATTCCTAAAATAAAACAAAAATTACAAACTTTATATGATGTAGGATTAAGTTATATAAAGTTAGGTCAGCCTTCTACAACTCTTTCAGGTGGTGAAGCACAAAGAGTTAAACTTGCTACAGAATTGTCAAAAAGAGCAACTGGAAAAACTTTATATATTTTAGATGAACCAACTACGGGATTGCATATTGCAGATGTTCATAAATTAGTTGATATTTTGCATAGATTGGTTGATACAGGTAATACTATTTTAGTTATAGAACATAATTTGGATTTGATAAAGACTTGTGATTATATTGTTGATTTAGGTCCTGAAGGTGGAGATAATGGGGGAGAGGTTATTGCTGTTGGTACACCTGAACAAATTTGTAAAAATGATAGAAGTTATACGGGTAAATTTTTAAAAAAATATCTTGAACAATAAAAATATATATTAAAATTAAAGTTTTAAAATTTATTTATAAATTAAAAGAAAAGAAGCGGAAAATTTATTTGAAATTATAATATATTGAAAATGCAATTAGATGTATATATTAAAAAAGAAAAGCATTGCTTAGTAAATTAAAATTAAGGAATGCTTTTCTTTTTTTGTGCACGAACAAATTTGAAATGTTTTAAATAGTGCAAATGTTATAAATGTTCGCTTTTGTTCGTGCATATATGTTGTTAGTTATAATTTGAAAATATATTGAACTATTTATTGTCTTGTTTATTTTGTTTTTCATTTTCCTGAGTTGGATTATTTTTATTGCTATTTTTTTTACTTTCTTTATTTTTCTTTGCCATAAAAGCACCTCCATTCATGATTTATAATTATTTTAACACTAATTTCAAAAAATATACATAAAATAGATTGAATAAAAAAGAAAAAAGTGATATATTAAAAATGTTGTAATTATAAATTTATTTGAGTAACATTATTATTTTAATATTTGTATTTTGTTGTTTGAATAAAATATAAAATGCTAATAAATTTTATAGTTTATAGGTAAAACTTTAAAACCTAAATATACAATAAGGAATGATTGTAATATGTATATAAATGAAAAACTAAATGAATTTAATGAATATATAAAATTTAGAAAAGTTGCAGTAATAGGCTTAGGAGTAAGTAATTTACCATTATTAGATTATTTACATGATAAAAAAGCAAATGTAACTATATTTGATGATAGAGCAATAGATGAATTACCAAAAGAAACAATCGATAAAATAACAAATTATGGATTTGAATTTTCATTTGGAAAAAATTCACTTGAAAAATTAAATAATTTTGATTTGATTTTTAGATCTCCAAGCTGTTTACCAACAAAACCAGAATTAGAAAAAGAAGCACAAAAAGGTGCAATAGTAACAACAGAAATAGAGCTTTTGATGAAAATGTGTCCATCTAAAATAATTGGTGTAACAGGAAGTGATGGTAAAACAACAACAACAAGTCTTATAAACGCAATATTACAGGGAAGTGGATATAAGACTTTTTTAGGAGGGAATATAGGGACACCTTTATTTACTAAATTAGATGAAATGCAACCTGATGATATTGTGGTCCTTGAATTAAGTAGTTTTCAATTAATGGGAATGGAAGTAAGTCCTAATATTTCTGTTATAACTAATATAACACCAAATCATCTAAACATACATAAAGATTATGAAGAATATATAGATGCTAAAAAAAATATATTTAAGTATCAAAATGAAAATGATATAGTAGTACTAAATTATGATAATGAGATTACTAGAGCATGTGCTAAAGAGGCAAAAGGAAAAGTGATATTTTTTAGTGATAAAGAAAAATTGGATAATGGTTACATTATTGATGAAGATATTATAAAAATATGTACGGATAAAATAAGAAAACATCTTTTAAATGTAAATGATGTTATTTTGAGAGGTAAACATAATTATGAGAATATTGCAACAGCATTGGCTGCAACAAGTACACTAGTAGATATAGATAAAGCTATAGAAGTTATTAAAAATTTTAAGCCTGTTGCACATAGATTAGAATTTGTAAGAGAGTTAAATGGTGTAAAATGGTATAATGATTCCGCAAGCTCTTCTCCAACTAGAACATTAGCTGGTATAAATGCATTTAAAGAACCTATTGTTTTAATAGCTGGTGGATATGATAAAAATTTAGATTATAAACCTATTGCAAAACCTATTTTAGAAAAAGTATCAACACTTATATTAATGGGGCAAACATCTGGAAAAATATTTGATTGTGTAAAAGAAGAAATGGAAAAAGAAAATAAAGTATTACCTATTTATGTAGTAGATAATTTAGATGATGCTATAAAAACAGCTAGAAAATATGCAAAACCTTCTCAAATCGTTTTATTTTCTCCTGCAAGTGCAAGTTTTGATATGTTTAAAAACGCTGTTCAAAGAGGTGAATTGTTTAAGGAAAAAGTAAATTTATTATAATGTAAAGTGCTTATTATTAATATAGTTATTTTTAAAATATGTATTTATTAATTTGCGTACTTTTTTAGAATCTTTTTTGTAAAAAGTTGAGGTGGAAAACTGTAAAAGTTTTTTTACTTCAACTTTTTTTAAAATCATATCAGCAATATTGCCTGTGCTTTTAATAACTCTAATTTTTGTATTAAAGAAAGTATACTAACTTCCTTTATATTGTTCTAAAAAAGACAACCTGTGAATATTATATAAAAGAATTATATAAAGATAATAATAAATAATTTTTGTATAGAAAGGGTTGAGGTTTAATATGCCAATTGAGGAAAGAAAAACAATAAATACAGGAGTTATTCAAAATTTAATATTAGAAAATAGGGGAAAACTAAGCATTTCAGGTGTAAATGATGTTTTGAGTTTTGATGATCAAGTTGTAATTGTTGAAACTGAATTAGGATTGCTTACAGTTAAAGGCGAAAATATTAGAGTAAATAAATTAAGTTTAGATACATCAGAAGTAGTATTAGAAGGAACAATTTCATATTTAGCATATAGTGATAAAGATTTAGAAAAAAACAAAAATAGTAGTTTGTTAAGCAAAATTTTTAAGTAGAAAGGCGTAGAAAATGATAACTAATCAAGCATATATATTTATTATATTTGTAATTGTTGGCTTTGTTATAGGTTTACTTTTTGATTTTTTTAGAATACTACGAAGAAGTATAGAAACTAAAGATTTTATAACTTATATAGAAGATATTTTGTTTTGCTTAATTACAGGATCCATCATACTTTATTCTATTTTTTATTTTAATAATGGTGAATTTAGAATGTATATGTTTATTGGAATTTTAATAGGTGCTTTATTTTATTTGATAACAATAAGTAATTATGTTATTAAAATAAATGTGTATATATTGACAAAAATTATTTTTATTTGTAAAAAAGTAGTTAATTTTATATGTATGCCTTTAAAATTTATATTTAAAAATGTAATGAAAATGTTTAAACCTATTAAATTTATTATTATTAATATAAGAAAAAAAGTGTCTAAAAAAGGAAAAAAGAATAAAAAAATACAAAAAATTCCAAAAATAAAAAGGATTTTTAATAAAAAAGTAGAATAATATAGTTGTATGATATTTCTTAGGGAGGAATATACTTATGAAAAAGTTTAAAAAAATAGCGAAAATTATTATCTTAATAATACTTATTATTTATGTAGGACTAACATTTATAAATCAACAAAAAACATTAAATCAATATTCAAAAAATTATGAGGATTTAACATCACAAATAGAAAAACAAAAGGAATATACTGAACAACTTTCAAAAAAGAAACAAGATATTGAATCAACAGATTTTATAGAAGATATGGCTAGAGAAAAGTTGGATATGTATTTGCCTAATGAGAAGGTATATATGGATACAGGATATTAATTTATAGAAAAATAATAGGGTATACGATTTAAATATTTGATATATTTTATGTGTTAAGTATTAATATAGTATATCTTTTTTTGTTTTATTTTTCTGAATAGTTTTATAGAATAAATTCAATATTGTTCAAATATAAAACTTATTTATATTTAGTGTTTTTTTCGATTTGTTCTATAAAGCTATTCCAATTTTTTTATAATTATGTTATAATAATTGTCATATAAAGGAGGAAACTATGCCAGATTTAGAAAAAATGACTTTATCTGATTTGAAGATATTAGCTAAAGAAAATAATATAAAAAATATATCTAAATTAAAAAAAGAGGATTTGATAGGAATTTTACAGCAAATTTCTGTGGGAGACAGTAAATCTATTGAAGAGAATAAAGTTCTTAGTAAAGATATTACTAAAAAATCTATTGAATCTAATGTTGATACAGAGTCTACAAAGTATAATGCAAATGGTGAACCTATTGTAGACTATAAACTAACTAATGAAGGTGATGAAATTGTAGAAGGAATTTTGGATATTTTACCAGATGGATATGGTTTTTTAAGAGGTGAAAACTATTTATCTACAGCTAAGGATGTTTATGTTTCTGTTGTTCAAATAAAGAGATTTAAGTTAGATACAGGTGATATGATAAAAGGTATCTCAAGATTTCGTGATGGTGAGAAATTTCCATCTTTGATATTTGTTGGAGAAGTAAATGGTGAACATCCTGAGAAAGCTGCTAAGAGAAAGAGATTTGATGAACTTACACCAATATATCCTGATCATAAATTAAAATTAGAAACATCAACAAATGAATATGCAATGAGAATTATAGATTTAATGTGTCCAATAGGAAAAGGTCAAAGAGGATTAATTGTAGCACCTCCTAAAGTTGGAAAAACAACACTTTTAAAAAAGATTGCAAATAGTATAACAAAAAACAATTCAGATGTGGAACTAATAATGTTATTAATAGATGAAAGACCAGAAGAAGTAACAGATATGAAACGTTCTATAGATGGACAAGTAATTTATTCTACATTTGATGAATTACCTGAGCACCATGTAAAAGTAGCTGAAATGGTTTTAGAAAGAGCTAAAAGAGTTGTAGAACAGGGAAAAGATGTTGTAATATTATTAGATAGTATTACTAGACTTGCTAGAGCTTATAACCTTGTAATCCCATCATCTGGAAAAACATTATCAGGTGGTATAGATCCTGCAGCATTACATAAGCCAAAGAAATTTTTTGGAGCAGCAAGAAATATAGAATTTGGTGGAAGTCTTACAATATTAGCAACGGCTTTAATAGAAACTGGTAGTAGAATGGATGATGTAATATTTGAAGAATTTAAAGGAACAGGAAATATGGAAGTTCACCTAGATAGAAAACTATCTGAAAAGCGCATATTCCCAGCTATAGATATTAATAAATCAGGAACAAGAAGAGAAGATTTATTATTAACTGCAACTGAAAAAGAAACAGTTTTTGCATTAAGAAAGGCTATGAATAGTTTAACTGTTGCTGAAGTTACTGAACAAGTTATAAAGAGAATGACTCAAACAAAAAATAATGAAGAATTTGTTGATAAAATGGATATTTATTTACGAATGTTTAAATAAATATAATAGTATTTTATAAATAGAATTCTTAAAAAATGTTTTAGAGATTTTATAAGAATTCGAATAAAAATAGAAGTAATGAAACTATAGTAAATTAGTTTTGTTACTTTTTTATATTATAGGAAAAGGAATTAAACTAAATATTATTACAATATATCTCTAAAATTCCTGTAATATAGTAAATTACTAGTTCCTAGGCCTATTACTATAACTTTTATAAATTTTATATACTCATTTAATATTTTTCTCTTTTATTCGTTTTTTTTATTTAGTGTTTCTGCTGCTGCTATTGTTGATAATGTATCTCCAAGTTGAGCGAAAAAAGCTCCTAAAAATGTAATTTCATCAATATCTTTTCCTTGAGAAATAGTATATGCTATTGATGAAATTATATATATGTATTCACAAGAGTTCATTGATATCACCTTGACCCTTTTATATTAATTTATGTATTTATTTGAAAAATGTTGATAGATACTTAATATATAAAAATATAATTTTATTATTGTATAATAAAATTGAATAAGATTACTTTAAATGAAAAATATCTCATAAAAATAAAGTTTTAACATTGACAATATTTTATGCATATGATATAAAAAGATTAAAATCTTTGCACTGCATATAAATCTACAGTACAAACTGAGCAGACCGTGACAAAATAGTTATGGAGTCGGGTCACAAAAGTGACAGTGGAATATTCATCCATGGGACAGTAGTTGCTAATACTGATTCGTGGGTGTTTTTTGTGCTTTTTATCAAAAAATACTCCCATTATATTAAGTGCTATAGACATATTTTATTATGGAGGTAAGAAAATGAAAAAAGATAAAAAAGAAAGAGGTAATAGTCATTTTGAAGAAAATAATTTTCAATCTGTAGCTAATAAAGTTTCAATTAATACAATTATTGGAAATATGCTTTTGTCTATATTAAAATTTTTATCCGGTGTTATAGCTCATTCTAATGCAATGATTAGTGATGCTATTCATTCTGCATCAGATGTATTTAGTACTTTAGTAGTTATTATAGGAATTAGACTAGCATCTAAAAAACCGGATAAAGAACATCCTTATGGACATGAACGTTTAGAATGTGTTGCAGCAATTGTACTTTCAATAGTACTTTTTATTACAGGTCTTTGGATAGGAATTGAGGCATTACAAAATATTATTCAAAAAAATTATAGTAATTTGCAGGTTCCTGGAGTTTTGGCTTTAATTGCTGCAGGTATTTCAATTATTAGCAAAGAGGGAATGTACTGGTATACAAGATATTATGCCAAAAAAATTGATTCTAGTGCATTAATGGCAGATGCATGGCATCATCGTTCAGATGCTCTATCTTCAATAGGTGCGTTGATTGGTATTCTGGGTGCAAGGATTGGGTTTCCTATTATGGACTCTATAGCAAGTTTAGTGATTTTTATATTTATTGATAAAGCTGCTTTTGATATTTTTAAAGATGCTATTGATAAGATGGTAGATCATTCTTGTGATAAAGATACTGAAAATAAAATTTATGATTGTATTATGGAAAATAAAGATGTGCTATGTGTAGATTTGTTGAAAACTCGTATTTTTGGTAATAAGATATATGTAGATTTAGAAATTCAAGTAAACGGATTATATCCTTTGCAGAAGGCTCATAATATTGCAGAAGCTGTACATGATAATATTGAAAAGAATTTTTTAAATGTAAAACATATTATGGTTCATGTAAATCCTTCCAAAGTAGAATAATACAAATATTTTACAATAGTGGTGAATTGTTAAGTTTTTCATAAAATATATTAAAACTTTAAATTTTAGAAATGTTTAAATAAATATTTTAGTTTATTTAAACATTTCTGTTTGATTTTGTACAATTATTTAGAATTAGTAGATTTTTATATATTTTTATGATAATATATATTTATATATTAGTAGATAGGAGAAAAGCTATGTTAGAAAAATATTATCCATATGAATATGTTGAAGATGTTTTTTGTATTGATTATAAAAAAATTTTTGATAAAGGTTATAAAGGAATTATATTTGATTTAGATAATACGTTAGTACCACATGGAAAAGGTTCTACAAAAGAAGTAAATGATTTATTTAAACAAATACAAAGTATAGGGTTAAAAACTTTTATTTTATCTGATAATGGTAAAAAAAGAATAGATGAATTTTTAGAAAATATAAGTAATTGTCCATATATAGATAATGCAGGAAAGCCTAATCCTGAAAATTATTGTAAAGCTGTTAAAGAAATGAATTTAGAAAAAAGCGAAGTCGTCTATATTGGTGATCAAATTTTTACTGATATATTAGGTGCAAATAATGCAGGTATTGCAAATATTTTGGTAAAATTTATTGGTTATAAAACAGAAAAAAAGATTGGTATAAAACGTCATATTGAAAAAATAATATTAAAATTATATTCTTACAATAAAAAATATACCCATAGACTTGGCGATATATTAAAGGAGGAAAAAGTGAAAACTAATAAAAAATTATTAAGTCAAAGAAATCCACTATTTTTTAAATTAGCAGTTAGAAAAGGAATTATAAAAAGAGATATCCAAGATATTTTATCTAAAGATAAATTTGCACATGATAGGTCTAATGAAAAATTGCCTAATATAGTTTCATCATATAATTCTTATTTAATAAAAAAGGGTACTGAATTAGAGCTTCAAGAAAACAAAATAGTAAATGTAGAAATAGCTTCTAGTAAAATTACTAATATTGTAATTCATCCTAATGAGGTTTTTTCTTATTGGAAATTAATAGGAACTGTAAATAAAAGAAAAGGATATAAAGAAGGTCGTGTTTTAAGAAACGGTAAAATACAAGCGGGAATGGGTGGAGGCCTTTGTAATTTAGCTAATACTATTAATTTATTAGTATTACATAGTCCACTTGAAATAACAGAATTTCATACACATTCTGATGCATTAGCACCTGATGATGGAGAAAGAATCCCATTAAAAGATGGTACTTGTGTTGGCTATAATTACATTGATTATAGATTTAAAAATAATACTGATCAAGATATTCAATTACTTTTATGGGTTGAAAATAAAACTTTATATGGTGAATTGAGAAGTCAAAATTCATTTCCTTGGAAATATGAAATAATAGAAGAAAATCACCATTTTCAAAAAGAAGGAGAAAATTATTATAGAGTTTCAAAAATATATCAAAATAAGATATTAAAAGAAAATAATGAATTGTTAGAGAAAAAATTAATTTGGGATAATCATTCAAAGGTAATGTATGATTATAATTTAATTCCAAAAGAATATATTAAACAATAATAAGTAGGAGAGATAGAGGGGCGTTGTAAGTTCCTCTTAAATTTTTCCATTAGAAACATTGCACAAAATCAAAGCAATACGACCAATTTAGAGCATTGAAAAGTGTAAAATTTTAAAATATATCTTGTATAATTTATAATAAAAGTGTTATACTATGCTTGAACGATTGAACGATATTTTGAACGATTGAACGATTGAAGATGGAGGTAAGTAGCATGAATGAGAATGAATCAATAGAATTTAAAGAAAATTATACAGAAAAAATATATAAAGAGATCATAGCTTTTTTGAATACAAATTCTGGAACTATATATATTGGATATGATGATAATGGAAATTTAATAGGAGTGGATAATTGCAAAGACATTGAAGAAAAGATTTCTAATGGAATACGAACAAATATATATCCAGATGCTAGAATTTTCGTTTCGATAAATACAGGAAAAATTGAAGATAAAGAATATATTATTATAAAAGTTTCAAAAGGAATTGATATTTATTATCTTAAAGAAAAAGGAATTGTAAAAGGAACATACTTAAGAACTGGATCTTGCTCGATTCCTGCAACAGAAGAAACAGTAAAGCAATTGATAATAAAAAATAGTAGCTTATCATTTGAAACATCAATTTCAAGCAATCAAGAATTAACTTTTGATTATATCGGTAAAGCCTTAGAAGAAAATAATATTAATATAAATGAAAATAATATAAAACTTAATATTTTTTCATTTTACCCCTTGCAAACATTTTTAAATTATGGTATTATAATATTAATCTTACAGCAAAGACGTTGTATAACAGAGCGAAAGCTCTGTTATATTACGTCTTTTTTTGTATAATAAAAACATTATACAAAAACAAAATATTTAAAGAACGGAGAATTGATATGTTTAACTCAGATTTGACAAAGCACCTTGCAGAGCTTTCAAAGCTTGAATTTACAGATGAAGAGCTTGAACAAATGACGGCTGATATGACAAATATCATAGCTATCATGGATAAAGTATGTGAATTTGATACATCAAAGCCTGCCTATGCACTTGATGCGGTTGACTATAAAGATTTAAGGGCGGACGAACATCGAAATTCGTACCCTACCGAAGAAATTGTTAAGAATGCGAAGAATGTTAAAAATAACAGTTTCGTAGTTCCTAAAGTAGTTTAACAGTCAAGAGAAAGGATTTGATTAACGTGGCTTTAAAAAAACTGAGAGAAATGCTTGACAGTAAGGAGATCAGTGCGGTTGAACTTACCGAGCAATATCTTGACAGAATAGAAAATTCAGATAAAGAAATAAACAGTTATATAACAGTGTGCAAAGAAAACGCACTTGCGGACGCAAAGAAAGCACAGGAAGTTATCGACAGTGGCAACAGCGGTGCATTTACGGGATTGCCTATTTCGGTTAAAGATAACATATGTACACTCGGTGTCAAGACAACCTGTGCATCACATATGCTTGATGACTTCATTCCTCCGTATAACGCAACGGTAATGGAAAAATTAAAGAAAGACAACATCGTTATGCTCGGCAAAACAAATATGGACGAATTTGCAATGGGCGGTTCATCTCAAACATCATATTTCGGCGGTGTTAAAAACCCTTACGACTTAACTCGTGTTACAGGCGGTTCTTCCGGCGGTGCCGCAGCAAGCGTAAGTGCCGACCTTTGTGCCGCTGCACTCGGTTCGGATACAGGCGGTTCTGTTCGTCAGCCTGCTTCATTCTGCGGTGTTACAGGTCTTAAACCGACATACGGCACTGTTTCAAGATGGGGACTTATCGCATTCGCATCTTCACTTGACCAAATCGGCGTTATCGCAAAGTCTGCCGAAGACACAGGCTATATGCTTGAGGGCATTTACGGCTATGATGAAAATGACGCCACATCAAGCAAAAAATCAGAGGGCAACTATAATTCACTTATCGGAAGTGATGTAAGCAAATTAAAAATCGGTGTACCGAAAGAATTTTTCGGTGACGGTCTAAATGACGAAGTTAAAACGGCTGTTTTAAATGCCGTTGAATATTACAAAAAACTTGGCTGTGAAATAGTTGACGTTTCACTTCCGAGTCTTGAATATGCGGTTTCGGCTTACTACCTAATTTCATCAGCCGAGGCGGCAAGCAACCTTTCACGTTTTGACGGTATCAAATACGGTCTTAGAAGCGGTCTTGGCGAAGACTTTAACGACCTTATTAAAAATTCACGCCGTGAAGGATTCGGTCAAGAGGTTAAAAGAAGAATTATGCTTGGCAACTACGCACTATGTTCGGGTTACTATGACGCATATTATAAAAACGCAACGCGTATAAGAACGCAAATAAGAAACGAATATGCCGATATATTCAGCAAGTGCGATGTTATGCTTACACCGACCGCACCGACTACGGCTTATAAAATCGGTGAACAGGAAAACGATCCCGTTAAAATGTATCTTGCCGATATTTATACAGTAACGGTAAACATTGCCGGACTTCCCGCAATTTCTACAACCTGCGGTTACGATTCAAAAGGTTTGCCTATCGGTATGAGCCTTATCGGAAAAGCATTTGACGAAAAGACAATCATCGCAGTATGCGACAGATTTGAAAAAGACTTTGAACGAAAGGAGATTGTACTATGAGATACCAACCCGTAATAGGACTTGAAATTCACGCGGAATTATTGACAGATTCAAAAGTATTCTGTACTTGTCAGAATGAATTCGGCGGCAGCGAAAACACTCGTGTATGTCCAAGATGTTCGGGACTTCCGGGTACACTTCCCCTTTTAAATCAAGGTGCGGTAAGGCTTGCCGCAAAGGCAGGTTTTGCACTTGACTGTACCGTAAATAATTACAGTGCATTCGACAGAAAGAATTATTTTTATCCCGACTTGCCTAAAGCATATCAGATAACACAATTTGACCACCCGATCTGTACAGGCGGTTATATAACCGTCACAGGCGGTAAGGACATCAGAATTAACCACATTCACATTGAGGAGGACGCGGGTAAGCTTGTGCATGACGATTATGAGGGCATTTCAATGGCTGACTATAACCGTTGCGGTGTACCGCTTATTGAAATCGTAACAGAGCCGGACTTCCGTTCAATCGAAGAAGTTCAAGACTTTGTTGAAAAACTTGCTTTGCGTTTAAAGTATGCAGGCGTGTGTGACGCAAAAATGGAGCAAGGCTCAATGCGTGTTGACGTTAATATTTCAATTATGCCTGTCGGCTCAACCGAATTCGGTACCCGTGCCGAGCTTAAAAATCTGAACTCATTAAAAGCAATCGGTCGTGCGATTGAATATGAAATAAACCGTCAAGCGGAAATTCTTGATAACGGCGGTACTGTTATTCAGGAAACAAGACGTTACAACGACAACCACGGCGATACAAAGGCATTACGTTCAAAAGAGGACGCACACGATTATCGTTACTTCCCTGAGCCGGATATTCCTCCGGTATTCCTATCGGACGAAGACATTGAGGAGATAAGAAAGTCAATGCCTGAAATGCCACAAGACCGTTTTGTACGTTATACAGAAAAGTACGGACTTCCGACAGATGACGCTAATCTTATTATATCAAGCAAGGAATTTTCAGATTTTTACGATGAGTCTGTAAAAATAAATCCGGACTACAAACAAATTTCTAATCTAATGCTTGTTGAACTTAACAGAAACCTTAACGATTCCGAAAAGACTATTTCAGATGTAACATTCTCCCCTGCCGATTTGGCAGAACTCGTTAAAATGTCAACAGACGGCGTTGTTTCCAAAAATGCCGCTAAGGATATTTTGAAGATTATGTTCAATAACGGCGGTAAGCCTATTGATATTGCCAAAGAAAACGGCTTTATTATGGACAATGACACATCGGGGCTTGAAGAAATTATTGATAAAATTATAGCTGAAAACGCAGACAGTGTTGAAAGCTACAAAAACGGTAATCAAAAGATTTTCGGTTTTCTTATGGGACAAGTGGTACGCACAGCGGGTAAAGGTGCAAACCCTAAACTTGCTAAGGACTTATTGACTGAAAAATTAAAATAAAGGTGGAATTAATATGCAGAAAATAGATGGTTCACAGCTTATAAGCGAAATCACTCTTGACGATTTGCAAAAAGCTGTCGGCGGTTCAATAAGCTTTTGTGCTTGCGTGCATAAGCTTAGAAAAATGAGCGGTTTCTCATTTGTAATACTTCGTACGGGAAGATATATTCTTCAATCCGTTTATTCAAAGGATAAATGTACAGGCGATTTTAACTCACTTTGTGAGGGTGCTTATATCAAAATCACAGGTGACGTAAAAGAAGAAAAACGTGCTAATCACGGCTATGAAATAACTCTTTCTTCGTTTGAAATACTTTCAAAACCCGCAGAGGAATACCCTCTTCACGTTTCAAGCAAAAAGCTTGGCTGTTCAATCGAAACTTCAATGGCACACAGAAGTGTCGCACTTCGTCACCCTGAACAGAGAGCGGTATTTAAAATTGCAGAGGGCGTTGTGTCGGCATTTCGTGAATTTATGTTAAACAATAACTTTACCGAAATACATTCACCCAAAATCGTTGCGGCAGGTGCTGAGGGCGGTGCTAATATATTCAAATTGAAATAGAAGGAATCTTATGGCAAGACAAAGACAAACAACAACAAAGATTGACTTAAGAAATGCACTTTCACAGCTACTATTACAGCAAAATTTTGAAAGCATCACTATTCGTGAATTGACAGAAAAAGCTGGGATTAATCGAGGTACCTTCTACTTGCACTATGTCGACAAATACGATATGTTTGAACAAATGAAAACAGAATTAGTGCAAGAATTGGATAGTCTTTTTGTTGAAGGAAGCCCAGTAAAAGTTAATTTTCTCAATGTTTTGACAAGGATTAAAGAAAATTACGATTTTATCTATGCTCTTTCACAATCTAGTTACTTGGACTTCCGTAAATTTGTTAGAGGCTTTACACTTCATGCATTAGATGATACCCCTAATGCTAAGGAGCACATCATTGCAGATTTCCAGGTTCCTTACAAGTATGGTCTAGAAATTTTCATAGCTACGATTGAATCTGTTATTGTGACCTGGCTAGAATCGGGTGCAAAAGAAGATCCAATTGAAATCGCAACTATTATTCTCAGCATTTCTGATTTCACGAGCTGGAACTAAGTCTCCTGAACCTTCCCCATCATGTACTGACCCC
>ENA-OOZX01001525-OOZX01001525.1-human-gut-metagenome-genome-assembly--contig:-NODE-1525-length-14378-cov-3.683586_pt1 | contig 14378 bp, 10 predicted proteins | sample MGYA00241048_ERZ501412 | MGnify/ENA primary metagenome ERZ501412 (study PRJEB25962, sample SAMEA2042518) | human gut metagenome | biome: human gut; feature: human-associated habitat; material: faeces... | reverse complement strand
CCTCGTCTGCCACGGTGCCGATCGCCTGTGCGACGTCCGAGATAATCGCGGCATCGATGCCGGCGTACTTGAGACGAACTTGCATGTCGTGCGCGCGCGTGCCTCCGGCAAAGGCGACAAGTCCCGGCGTGTCGGCGATGCGCTCAAAGTCGACGTCGTAGATCCACGAGACATCGTGGCCGTCGGCATCGTTGTCGTTGAGGAAGAAAGCGCAGAGTCTGCCGCCTGCCGTCTTGATGGACTGGATTTGTCGATCGAAGCCTACGGGATTCTTAGCCAGGTTGGCCTCGACGGTGCGGCCGGCGATATCCCAGCGCCCCATACGACCACCGGCGGGCACATAGGCATCGAGCGTGGGCTGCAGGTGCGCCGCGTCCACGCCCAGCTCGTGCGCCGCAAAGAAGGCGGCGGCGACGTTATAGACCATGTACAGGCCGTTGTAGCGCGTGGCGATGTGCACGGCGGGTGCGTCGGCCTCGGGTCCAAAGGCCAGGTCAAAGCCGTAGCCGTCGCAGCCGAGCTCAACGCCCGTCACGCGGCGGAGCAGCGCGGGGCGACCCCAGCCGCACGAAGGGCAATGATAGGCGCCCAGCTGTCCGTACTGCACATAGTCGTATTCCAGCGGGGCGTTGCACTGTGAGCAAAAACGCGAGTCGCTAATGCGGTCGGACTCGGTGCCCGTGGCGCCGTCGATGCCAAAGGCGATGCTCGTGTTGGGGACGCGCGCGGCGATCGAGGCGCACAGCGGATCGTCGGCGTTGTAGATGAGCGTTGTCGTCGGAGAGAGCTCCAACGCATGGGCGATGACGTCTTGGGTATGGTCGATCTCGCCGTAGCGGTCTAGCTGGTCGCGGAACAGGTTGAGCAGGACAAAGTACGTCGGCTTGAGCTTGGGCAGAACGCGTACGGTGTAGAGCTCGTCGCACTCAAAAACGCCCACGCGCTTGCCGCTGCTGGTGTGCTTAAGGCCGCCGCGGGCCTCGAGCAGAGCACCCACCACACCAGGCTCCATATTGTTGCCGGCACGGTTGCACACCACGGTAGCGCCGCTGGCAGCAACGGCGTCAGCGATGAGGTTGGAGGTGGTGGTCTTGCCATTAGTACCGGTAATCACCACGCTGCGGTCGACAAGGCTCGCGAGGTCGCTTAGCAGCTCGGGGTCGATCTTCATGGCGATGCGGCCGGGAAGCACGCCACCCTGGCGTTTGAGGACAGAGCGCAGTCCCCAGCGGGCGATATCGCTCGAGGTGCAGGCGAGAGATGAGCGGAGGTTCATGAAGCCGTTCCTAACATAGATGACATGGTCGGGGCGATCGCGTCGCTAAAAGCCGTAGCGGCGCGCAAATTCCTGGGCGAGCTGCGATACATCTTCGCAGGCGTTGGCCCAGGGGGCAAAGTCGGGGGTGTCCGAGATAATGCCGTCGGCCTCCCAAACTGCCTGGTGCGAAAGGTCCCAGGGGTCGCGCGGCTCGGGTCGGCAGGGAAGATACGGCGTCTGGTACATGGGGTTCAGCAAGAAGAACGCGCCACCCTCGCAACGGTTAGCGAACTCACGCAGCGCGCGCGTCGCCGGGCGCATCTTGTTTGTTTTGAACAGCAGAATCGTGCGGGCGAGCAGGTACCAAGGAGAGTTTTCGAGTGCGTCTGCCCCCATCTGCTCCTCGAGCTGGTGGGCCAGGGCAAAAAAGCCGTCCTGGTCTTCCAGGCGGGCGAGGGCGAGCAGCACGGTGCCGGCGGCCCGAGTGGGATAGCCTTCTGCTTTAAGGACGCGGCGAGAATAGTTGGCGGCGGCGCGGTAACGAGCGCTCGCCATGCACAGCTGCGAGATGGCCTCGAGCGTGTGGAGCCACCCGATAAGGGCCGGCTCGCTCACAGTAAGGTCCGCTGCGGTGACACCGTCGGCCAAAACATTATTGGCCCAGTAGTGCGGGGCCTCCATATCAAACCCGGGCACGCTCTGTTGCAGGTAGTCGGCCGTGCTCGTCTCGAGCTTCATCAGGTCGCCCAGGCAGGCGTCGACGGGCGTGTCGGCCAGGATGATGGCGAGCAGCTGGGCATCGACGGCCAGCGCATCGATGCGGACGATCTTGAGCAGTTCATCACGCATATCGTCGAACAGGCGGTTGCGCGTCTGTTCAAACTCCTCATCGCTGCCCATGTCCTCGATGCGATGGAGCTCGTCGAGCAGGTGGCGATGAACACCGGCGTAGGACAGCAGCGCCTGGGCATGCTCGGACTGCGCATACTTGTGAGGGTTGACGCTTACGTCGTTATGGACAAGCTCGCGTGCTGCATCGGTGAGTTCGGGGTGCGACGCCAGATAGGTGCGCTCCAGGTAAGCGGGGATGTAGACGCTCGGATCCATTAGAGGTCTCCTCCCTTAAACGGCAAACCCTGCTCGGCCGCCCGCAGGATGCGCTCATCGATTTGGGAACGCACGATATCGTTGGTGGCGACCCAGGCGGCAAAGCTGGCGTTGTCGGGGGCGCCCAGGCCCTCCTGCAGTACCGGCGTCGCCTCGGACAGCGCAAGGACAAGCTCGTCGGTGGAACCCACACCCACGTTGACGCGGGCATAGACGCCATCGGGAAACTCGGTTTGGAAGTAGAGCGCCTCGGCTGCGTGCGGGCACGAGCGTGCAAGGATGCGCAAGTAGCGCTCGGCACCCTCGTAGTCCAGCTCGCGCCAGGCAGCGCTCATCAGCGCGATGAGCGTCCACGGGTCCAAGTCGCGCTCCGCGTCCTTGGGACGACGGCGCAGCGGCGTGTTGGCAAGATAGGGCACGGAGTGGGCAGAGCGAAAGCGTTTGAGCTCCTCGGCAGGGTATTCGAGCTTTGCCATGGCGAGCATCGCGGTGTGACGGACGCCGGCAGGATCGTTGGGGGCAAAGTCGAGGCTGCGGTTTGCGGCTTCGAGCGACATGCGATAGCGGCCGCTAATGAGGGCGCGCGATGCCAAGGCGGCAAGCCAGCGCAGGTAGGGGCGGCGGGTCAGGTCGCCTGCGGCCTCACGCTCGTAGGGGTCCTGCGCCGAGGCAATCTTGAGCGCCAGGTCGTGCTCGACTTCATCGCGCTTGGATACCAGGTACTGTACGTACTCCTCGTTGGAGTTGGCGGTGAGGGCGGTCAGCATGCGCTGAGCGTCCCAGTTGGTCGGATCGAGCTCGGCCGCCTCGCGGAGCATGTTCTCGGCAGCGGCCTCTTCTTGTTCTGCCTGAGTATCGTCAGGGATAAAGGGAATGCGGTAGTCGACAGCTTCGACCACCTTGGCAATGAGATGCCCGGCGCGGTCGCGGTCGTGCACGATGAGCGGCGCGGGGTTGCGGGTGAATTGTTCCATCAGACGCTCTACGGCGGCACCATCGGTGAGCGGGATATTGTCGCGGCGCAAGGCCTCAAGAACGAGGCGATGGCAATCCTCTTGAATGGGATCGAATGCCATGGGGCCTCCTTTGCTGCGGTTAGGGTTCAAATGTCTCTATATAAAGTTCTAGTTTACCCGCATGTGGCACACCGGGGGTGCCGCACTTGGACATGCACCTTTGCACCACGAAGACGGATGTCGCACAAATGTCGGCACCTTGGACGACTGAGTGGTATCACGGTGCCGCAAACGGTCGATTTTTGGCGGCGAACGGGGCGCATTTTGGAGGGGCACCGTCCTGCCCAGGATATGTAGTCAACCTTGATAAAACGTTTGCCCAGCTTGGGAGTATGAATGCCGCACAAGGGTCTTCAGGGATAGAAAAAACGTTTCATCATTGGCGGCTTTAGGTGAATAACTGACCAACCAGAACGGTAAAATAGTGTTTGTCTGAGCGTTGAGACGTTTAGACATCGCGCATTGTCATCGCCGGCAACGCGCAAACCGGTCCTAACGGAGCCAATTGGGTGCTCCGTTATATACGCAAGTCTAAGAGGGGCTTGTTTAGGAGGCACAGTATGGGACGTTTTACCAATCCTCGCGATCTGTACTTTGGTGAGGGCGCTCGCCACGAGGTGAAGAACCTCAAGGGCAAGAAGGCCATCATCGTTTCTGGCGGCAGCTCTATGCGCCGCGGCGGGTTCCTGCAGGACGTCGAGGCCGACCTTAAGGAAGGCGGCTTCGAGGTCAAGCTGTTCGAGGGCGTCGAGTCCGATCCGTCCATCGAGACGGTCATGAAGGGCGCCGAGGCCATGCGCGAGTTCGAGCCCGACTGGATTATCGCCATCGGCGGCGGCTCGCCCATCGATGCCGCTAAGGCCATGTGGGTCTTCTACGAGTATCCCGAGGAGTCCTTCGATAACATCATCCAGCCGTTCAGCTTCCCCGAGCTGCGTCAGAAGGCTCACTTCTGCGCCATCTCCTCTACCTCCGGTACCGCTACCGAGGTCACTGCCTTCTCCGTCATCACCGACTACGCCAAGGGCATCAAGTACCCGCTGGCCGACTTCAACATCACCCCTGATGTCGCCATCGTCGACCCCGAGCTCACCTACACCATGCCCGCCAAGCTGTGCGCTCACACCGGCATGGACGCTCTGACCCACTGCATGGAGGCCTACGTTTCCACCTGCGCCTCTATGTTCACCGATGCCAACGCTCTGCACGGCATCCGCGAGATCGTCGAGTGGCTGCCCAAGTCCTATGCTGGCGACCATGAGGCCCGTCAGCACATGCACGAGGCTCAGTGCATCGCCGGTATCGCCTTCTCCTCGGGCCTGCTCGGCATCGTTCACTCCATGGCTCACAAGACCGGTGCTGCCTTCGAGAACGGCCACATCATCCACGGTGCTGCTAACGCCATGTACCTGGGCAAGGTCATCCAGTGGAACTCCAAGGATCCCCGTGCTGCCGAGCGTTACGCTTACGTGGCCAAGGAGATCCTGCACCTTCCCGGCGAGACCAACGAGGAGCTCATCGCTGCGCTCGTCCAGAAGATCCGCGACCTCAACGACCAGCTCAACATTCCGCAGTCCATCAAGGATTACGCGAATGGTGGCGTGAAGGTCGACGCCGAGAACCCGCAGATGGTTTCCGAGGAGGAGTTCCTCGCCAAGCTGCCCGAGATCGCCGCGAACGCCGAGCAGGACGCCTGCACGCCCGAGAACCCGCGTGAGACCAAGGCTGCCGACTTCGAGAAGATCCTCAAGGCCTGCTACTACGACACCGATATCGATTTCTAATCGACTCTTGTTATCGTAACGAGGGGCTCCGCACGTATCTGTACGGAGCCCCTTTCTTTTTTAGAGAATGGGATAGTTATGGCTGCAATTTTCAATAGCCCCAGCAAGTACATCCAGGGTCCGGACGAGCTCGCCAAGCTCGGCTCCTATGTCGAGCCGCTCGGCGCTAAGGCCCTCGTCATCGTGACGCCTTCGGGCAAGAAGCGCGTCGGTGCCAAGATCGAGGGCGGCTTTGCCGAGGCTAAGGCCGAGCTGCTGTTTGAGGACTTTAACGGCGAGTGCTCCAAGGGCGAGGTCGATCGCCTGGTTGCGCTCGCTCGCGACAACGGTTGCGACATCATCGTCGGCGTCGGTGGCGGCAAGATCCTCGACACCGCGAAGGCCGTCGCCTATTACCTGGAGTCCCCGGTTATCATTTGCCCCACCATTGCTTCGACCGATGCCCCGTGTTCGGCGCTTTCGGTGCTCTATACCGATGACGGCCAGTTCGACAAATACCTCTTCCTTAAGGCAAACCCCAATATCGTCCTTATGGATACGACAGTTATCGCGGCGAGCCCGGTGCGCCTGACGGTTTCCGGTATGGGCGATGCGCTCGCAACCTACTTTGAGGCCCAGGCGACGCATGATGCCGACGGCGGCACCTGCGCTGGCGGCAAGGGCGGTATGGCTGGACTGGCGCTCGCCAAGCTCTGCTATGAGACGCTTATGGCCGATGGCGTCAAGGCCAAGGTTGCGCTGGAGAAGGGTGCGCTCACGCCTGCCGTCGAGCATATCATCGAGGCCAATACGCTGCTTTCGGGCATTGGCTTTGAGAGCTCGGGCCTTGCTGCTGCTCATGCCATCCACAATGGCCTGACGATGCTGCCCGAGTGCCACAGCATGTATCACGGCGAGAAGGTCGCCTTTGGCACTATCGTCCAGCTGGTACTCGAGGATGCCCCGACCGAGAAGCTCGAGGAAGTCTTGGGCTTCTGCATTGAGCTGGGCCTGCCGGTCACGATGAAGGAACTTGGCGTTGCCGAGCTTACGCGCGAGCAGGCCATGATTGTTGCCGAGGCCGCGTGCGCGCCCGAGGATACCATGTGCAACATGCCGTTTGAGGTGACGCCCGAGATGGTCGCAAACGCCATCCTGGGTGCCGACGCACTGGGCCACTACTATCTCATGGATGAGTAAATCAAGCTAAGGAAGGGGCAAAGCCAACAGATGGCTTTGCCCCTTTTTGCTATGGTGCAAAGGGGTCAGGGTACTTTGCACCAATCGTTGTTTGATGAAGGGTGGATTCTCGTATGGCGCTTCCTATGGTTTATGGCGGCCCCGGTCGGTATGTTCAGGGACCGGGGGAGCTTTCGCGCCAGGGCAGGTATTTGTCATGGTTGGGCTGCGCTGCCTATGTCTTGTTTGACCAGGGCACCGAGGATCGGCTGTGCAGGCAGATCGTCGATGGATTTCTGGATGAAGATCTAAGCGAGCCGTTCTTTAAGATTTACAACGGTCCGTGTACGGAAGATGCCGTTGTCGAAATGGCCAAGGAAGCCCGGGCCGAGTATTGCGACATGGTGGTGGGCATTGGCGGCGGCAAGATGCTCGATATCGCCAAGGCCGTTGCGTTTTATGCCGAGTTGCCGTTGTGCGTATGTCCCACGGCGGCGTCGATGGACGGTCCGTGCAGCGAGATTTCCGATGCCGACCTGATGAGCGTTGCAGATGCGGTCTTTAGAAACGAGCGCAATATGGCCAACGAGCAGGCCAAGGTGACCAAACAGAAGCTCGTGCAGCTCATGTGCGAGGCATAGCTTGGCGCTTGATTGACCTTGTGCAATCGGGGCGGCGATAGGCCATGGGCTATCTGCCGCAAAGATGCTCCGCGTGTAATTTGCCCGAGGCGTGGGCCGATAGCGTATCATTATCTTTTGCTTGTTTGCACTGCTCAGGGAGGGGCCGCGCATGGCGCAGGAACACGATCTGTTTGATGACATTATCGAGATCAGCAAGGGTTTCGACTTTCTTAAAAACCCGCTTGGCGGCGTGACCGATGCACTCGATCCGTCGGCGCCGCAGTGGAATCCTGCCGACTACAAGGAGCGCCCGCGCGGCAACACCATTCCGTGCTTGACCTGCAAAAACGAAAAGAGCGGTTGCACCGCGTGCATGGACGTGTGCCCGGTCAACGCTATCGAGGTCGAGGAAGACGCCATCGAGATCCTCGACTCCTGTCGCAAGTGCGGCCTGTGCGCCGCTGCCTGTCCGACCGAGGCGATCATCTCGCCGCGCCTGGCGCCTAAAAACCTGTATGACGATATCGTCTCCGCTGCTACGAGCCACGAGACCGCCTACGTCACCTGCACACGCGCCCTCAAGCGCATGCCGCGCGAAAACGAGGTCGTCGTTGCCTGCGTGGGCGATATTACGGCCGAGACCTGGTTCTCGGTACTGGCGGACTATCCCAACGTGAGCGTGTACCTGCCGTTGGGCGTGTGCGATAAATGCCGCAACACCGGCGGTGAGGACATTCTGGGCGAGGCGATTGCGAAGGCCGAAGAGTGGTCTGGCACGGGTATGGGCCTGGAGGTCGATCCCAAAAGCCTCAAATGCCATAAGCGCCGCGAGTACGAGCGCAAGGAGTACATGGATAAGATTGCCCGCACCACGGGCCTGACGGTGACCAAGCTCAATCCGGCGACGGCGGCGCTGGCCTCGGTGACGCAGAAGTTGAAGGCTCATCGTCACCAGATCACGCAGCTCGAGCGCACGCTCAACACCATGTGCGGCACCACGACGACCAAGCGTCGCCGTTCGCTCACGCACGGGCGGCAGCTGGTGCTCTCGACGCTGCAGAACCACCCCGAGCTTGCCCAGAACATGCAGGTGAGCACGCCGGAGTGCGATTTTGACAAGTGCACGTCGTGCGGCGAGTGCGTCAACGTGTGCCCCACGTTCGCCTGCGATCTGGTGGGAAGCGGCCGCTTTGCGTTGGAGTCCACGTATTGCCTAGGTTGCGGAGCCTGCGTCAAGGTGTGCCCCGAGCATGCGCTCAAGCTGGTCGAGCACGATGCGTCCAATCTGGTCGTTGTCGACCCCGAGGCCGAGGAAAAGGCCGCTCAGAAGGCCAAGGCCCACGAAGAGGCCCAGAAGGCCAAGGCCGAGGCAAAGGCCAAGCTTGACAAGATGCTCGATCAGGTGGAGAAGCTCGCGGACTAGTCAGCGAGCTCTATCTCTGCTTCATTTGCGCCGCCGCGGTGTCCGGATTCGCCCGGATGCTGCGGCGGCGCTATACTTATGCAGTTTGAAGTACCTGTACCAAAAGGAGCTGTCGTGTCCCTTTCCATCGGTATCGTGGGCCTGCCCAACGTGGGCAAGTCGACGCTGTTCACCGCGCTTACCAAAAAGACCGGCCTTGCCGCCAACTACCCGTTTGCCACGATCGACCCCAACGTGGGTATCGTCGACGTGCCCGATAGCCGCTTGCAAAAGCTTGCCGACATCGTTAACCCGGGCCGCATTGTGCCGGCGACGGTCGAGTTCGTCGACATCGCAGGTCTGGTGAAGGGCGCTAACGAGGGCGAGGGCCTGGGCAACCAGTTCCTGGCCAACATTCGCGAGACCGACGCCATCTGCGAGGTCGTGCGCTACTTTAAGGACCCCAACGTCATGCGTGAGGTGGGCCGCACGGGCGAGTTCGTCGATCCCGCCGGCGATGCCGACACCATCATGACCGAGCTCATCCTGGCCGACATGGGCACGCTCGAGAAGCAGCTGCCTAAGCTCGAGAAGGAGGCCAAGCGCGACAAGGAGCTCATGCCCAAGTTCGAGGTTGCCAAGCGCCTGCTTGCCTGGCTCAACGAGGGCAAGCGCGCCGCATCCATGGAGATGACCGACGAGGAGCGTGCCGCCGCCAAGGGGCTGTTCCTGCTCACCATGAAGCCCATCCTGTATGTGGCCAACGTGGACGAGGATATGCTCAACGACGATCTGGCGCCCATCGATGGTGTCAAGCCGCTGCCCATCTGCGCCAAGATCGAGGCAGAGCTTTCCGAGCTCGATCCCGAGGACGCCGCCGACTACCTGGAGAGCCTGGGCCTGGAGCAGCCCGGCCTGGACGTGCTCGCTCAGGCTGCCTACAAGCTGCTCGGCCTGCAGTCGTTCTTTACGGCCGGCGAGATGGAGGTCAAGGCCTGGACGGTTCGTCAGGGCGCGACCGCCCCGCAGGCCGCCGGCGTCATCCACACCGATTTTGAGCGCGGCTTTATTAAGGCCGAGGTCATTGGCTACGACGACTACATCGAGCTCGGCGGCGAGCAGGGCGCCAAGGCCGCCGGCAAGTTGCGTATTGAGGGCAAGGACTATGTCATGGCCGATGGCGACGTCGTGCACTTCCGCTTTAACGTGTAAGGACGACGCATATGTTCAAATATGGCAAAAAAGCTGGCTACATGGGTATTGCGCTGCTCGTACTTGCGGTGATTCCGCTGGTGGTCGCAGCGTGTGTTATCCCCAACATTGGCCCCGAGGTGGCAACGAAGTTTAACGCCGCCGGCGAGGTGACGCGCTGGGGTAAGAGCTACGAGCTGCTGGCACTGCCGGTACTCAATCTGCTGCTGAGCGTGGCGACGTACTTTACGGCGGGACGCCAGGCAAAGAACAATGATGACTCCGCCGCCATGGCGCGCATCGTGTGCGAGCGCTACCTGCGCAACGGTTGCATTACGGGTGTGTTCCTCAACGTGATCAACGTTTACTTTATGTACTCGGCGATTACCGGAACGGGCTTTGGCTTTGGTTTCTAGCTTGTCCTTTTAAGCAACGAGCCTGCACGCATATTCAATGGCTGCTGCGAGGCCGCCGCTCGATCGTGGTCGAAAGACTACATCGGCGGCGGCCTCGTTTTCGTATCCGGCGCCGCGAAGGGCGAGTGCGATACCGGCTTCTAAAAGGAGCGGCAGGCCTCGTTGGCTGGTTGCGATTACGGCAGCCTGATTGAGCGAGCAGCCGTGCGTTTGGCATCGGATGGCAAGTTCACCTCGCGCCGGGCAAGGGACCAGAACGGCGGCGACGCGACTTGATAGCAATGCAAATGCTGTGCGCTCATCGGGCGAAAGGCATTCAGCTTCAACGACGACGAGCTTGGGCGGCGCGCTGTTTGTGCGAAGCGTGGCTCGGTACATGCGGACCGAAGAACCCGACATAGAAAACTCCTGTGTATTCGGGAAAACGTAAACTATAGTTTACGTTTATGTTCGGCTCCATTTCAAACTCGGCTGCATGGACGAACGTGCGAAACAGATTCTTGGCAGGCGGGTCGAAGAGACACGCAGGGACCTTGGTATCTCCAAGGTTGATTTTTGTGTGGCGACAGGAATCAGCCGACCCTACCTCGACCGAATCGAAGATGGGACGGCAAATTTCACGCTCAAGGTTCTATTTAAGATCGCGCCCGCACTCGGCATGACGGTGTCAGAACTTCTCGAGGGTATTGAATAGGGCGTTCCTCGCTGCTAATTGACGCTCTTTGGGCGGGTCCCCCTGGTTTCGATGTGCAAAATCGCGAGTATTCAGCACTTGTTCAGCCGTAGATGGTAGCTCGAGCGGCTGGCTTTGCCTTTTTGACAGTAGTTAATCCACACGCTTAATAAAAATGTGGAATAAATATTTACTAGACGGCCTCTTCGCCCTAAAAGTTCGTCTAACAATCGGCTGATTCTATGCCTCCGGCGGAGAAACTGCAGAATACTCCGTTTTTTGCACGGCCCGAGGGGGACCACCTGTCGTTTGAGGCTGCGATAAGTGGAACTGCCTTAGGGATTACGCCATCGGGATGCGGTCGTGGTTGACTTGGCTGTAGAACAGGCGCTGGATCTCGGCCGCATCGCGTGACTGGCCGAGTGCCCACATGGTCTTGGCCACGAGCGTCTCGGTGGTCATGTCATCGCCGCGCAGGATGCCCGGATGATCGGCGTAAACGCGGCCGACCTCATAAACACCCAGGTCAAGGCCCTCCTCGGGGACCTGCGTGGTCATAACGACAGTACGACCCGAATCGACCCAGCGGAAAATCGCCTCCTGGAACGACTCGCCCGACTCACCAAACTCGGGGATACCGCCAATGCCAAAGGTCTCAAGGATTACAGCATCGTAGCTATCGGCTAGGGCGTCCAGGATACCCGGGTTCACGCCGGGCGTCAGCTTAAGGACAAATACGCGCGGATCGATACTGTCGTAGAAACGCACCGGGCTCTCATTCTGATGAGTGCCGTGAAGCCCGTTGCGCACAATGCGGTCGTTGCGGATGTAGGCAATGGGCGGATAGTTGACGCTAATGAACGCGTTAAAGCTCATGGTGCGCTGCTTGCGGGCGCGCGTGCCAGCAATGGCGACGCCGCCAAACACAATCGACACATCGTGCGAATGCTCGTCGAGTGCATAGAGCAGGCTCTGGTACAGGTTGAGCTTGGCGTCGGTAAAGGGATTGCCCATGGGCTTTTGCGAGCCGGTGAGCACGATGGGCTTGGGGCTGTCCTGAATCAGGTAGGAAAGCGCTGCCGCGGTGTAGCTCATGGTGTCAGTGCCGTGCAGAATCACGAAGCCGTCGTGGTCGGCATAACCCTCGACGATGACGTCGCGGATACGCATCCAGTCGCTCGGGCGCATGTTGGTGCTGTCGATGTTCATGGGCTGCACGACGTCGAGCTCGCAGAGCCCCGAGATCTCGGGGACGCTCTGGGCGAGCTCCTCACCGGTCAGGGCGGGGGAGAGGCCGTTGCCGTCCTCGGTCGATGCGATGGTGCCGCCCGTGGCGATGAGAAGGATGCGCTTCATGCTGGTATTCCTATCGTATTTGCCGCCGCAGAGGCGGAGTCGTTCGGCAGTATTGTGGCACAGGGCGTCCAATGTTCAAACGTATTACATCATCTGTAACGTTTGAAAACACTTCAATTGCCGTCAAATAGGGGCCCAGGTCGTGCGTTTGCCGTGCGCTGATGGCTGCGAGGGGCGAGAAACCCCATATAACGTGTACACTATGGAGGTTATTTTCGTTCATTCACGCGGGTGGGCACCGGCTCCCCGCCAACAAGAGGGGGAACCATGGATCAAAAGGCTTCCGCAAAGGTCCTCGTACTCGACTTTGGTGCGCAGTACGGTCAGCTCATTGCCCGTCGCGTCCGCGACCTCAACGTGTATTCCGAGATCGTCCCCTGCGACATCTCGGCCGACGAGATTCGCGAGATGAACGCCTCTGCGCTCATCCTTTCCGGCGGCCCGGCTTCCGTGTATGCCGAGGACGCTCCGTCTATCGACCCCGCCATCTTTGACCTGGGCCTTCCCGTCCTGGGCTTCTGCTACGGCCATCAGATCACGGCCGTGACGCTCGGCGGCAAGGTTGGCCACTCCGAGGTGGGCGAGTACGGCCGCGCCACTATCACGCGCACGGCCGGCGCCAAGCTCTTTAACTCCACGCCCATGGAGCAGACCGTGTGGATGAGCCATCGCGACGCCGTCTCCGAGGTGCCCGAGGGCTTTACCGTTACTGCCAGCACCGACGTGTGCCCGGTTGCCGCCATGGAGTGCCCCGAGCGCAAGATCTTCACCACGCAGTTCCACCCCGAGGTCAAGCACTCCGAGTACGGTCAGCAGCTGCTGAGCAACTTCCTGTTTGAGATTTGCGGCCTGGAGCCCAACTGGAGCATGGACAACCTGGTCGAGACCATGACGGCCGAGTTCCGCGAGAAGGTCGGCGACGACCGCGTGATTCTTGCCCTGTCCGGCGGCGTTGACTCCTCCGTCGTGGCTGCACTGGGTGCCCGCGCCGTGGGCAAGCAGATGACCTGCGTGTTCATCAACCACGGTCTGCTGCGCAAGGGCGAGCCCGAGCAGGTGGAGGAGGTCTTCACCAAGCAGTTTGACGTCGACTTTATCCACGTCCACGCCGAGGACCGTTATGCCGAGCTTCTGGCCGGCGTGACCGAGCCCGAGGAGAAGCGCCGCATCATCGGTACGCAGTTCTGGAAAGAGTTCTTCGCCGTGGCGCAGCAGCTCGAGACCGATGGCAAGCCGGTCAAGTACCTGGCTCAGGGCACCATCTACCCCGACATCATCGAGTCCGGCGCTCGCAAGACGGGTGGCAAGACGGCCACCATCAAGAGCCATCACAACCTGATCCCGTTCCCCGAGGGCGTGCACTTCGACCTTATTGAGCCGCTCGACCACTTCTTTAAGGACGAGGTCCGCGCGCTTGGTCTGGCGCTGGGCCTGCCGGGTCACATCGTGTTCCGCCAGCCTTTCCCGGGTCCGGGCCTGGCCATCCGCATCATCGGCGCGGTCGACAAGGAGAAGCTCGAGATCCTCAAGAACGCCGACGCTATCGTGCGCGAGGAGCTCGACGCCTACAACCAGCGCCTGTTTGAGCAGACCGGTGAGCGCAACTCCGAGCACAGCTGCTGGCAGTATTTCGCGGTCCTGCCTGACATCAAGTCCGTCGGCGTTATGGGCGACGAGCGCACCTACCAGCGCCCGATCATCCTGCGCGCCGTCGAGTCCAGCGATGCCATGACCGCCGACTGGGCCAAGCTGCCCTACGACGTGCTGGCCCGCATTTCCGGCCGCATCGTGGCCGAGGTTCCCGGCGCCAACCGCGTGTGCTACGACATCACGTCCAAGCCGCCCGCGACCATCGAGTGGGAATAACGGGAACTGGCTTCTGAACTCGCGTTTTGGTGCTGCCGAGTACCGCCTGATACTGTTTCGGCATCGCCGCAGGACGAAGCCACCAGCGAAATAGTGGGAATAACAGCCCTCGAACCCTCTGGTTCGAGGGCTTTCTTTTTGTATCTCTACCTGGGAAAACGACCCAATTATTCCCGTCTATCCCTACTGGGCGGTACAGCGGAGTACTCGGCGGTACGGGAATAATTAGGCCCTGCGGGAATAATTCACAATTCGGGTCCCCCGAAGGCCGGTTTCGAACGGTCGAAACTGAGTTGAAACTGCGAGGCGGATTCAAACCCTTTTCAATTGTATTTGCCCAGGTCAACAAACGGGAATAAAGAAACGCGGAAATCGGTTTCCGCAGTTTCGACAACCCCGAATGCCGCCGAATAACGCCGTGTATCTTGCTGTATTTTAGCGCGCAATTATTCCTCGAACGGGGCTTCAGGGGTGCCGATTTCATACGGGAATAATGGGCTCTTCGGTGGTTTCTGTGGGAGAGATTCC
>ENA-OOZX01001519-OOZX01001519.1-human-gut-metagenome-genome-assembly--contig:-NODE-1519-length-14392-cov-5.600684_pt1 | contig 14392 bp, 12 predicted proteins | sample MGYA00241048_ERZ501412 | MGnify/ENA primary metagenome ERZ501412 (study PRJEB25962, sample SAMEA2042518) | human gut metagenome | biome: human gut; feature: human-associated habitat; material: faeces... | reverse complement strand
TCGTGAACGGATAGTCGGCGATCTTGGGACGGGCGTTGGAGACGGCCGTAATGAAGGTCGACTTGCCTGCGTTGGGCATGCCGAGAAGACCGACGTCGGCGAGCACCTGAAGCTCAAGCTCGAGCGAACGGTACTGACCGGGTTCGCCCGGAGTCGCCTGCTTGGGCGCACGATTGATCGAGCTCTTGAAGTGAAGGTTGCCGAGACCACCCTTGCCGCCCGCAGCGAGCAGCTGGCGAGCGCCGTGAACGTTCAGGTCGGCAATCACCTCGCCGGTATCCGTGTCGCGCACAAGAGTGCCCACGGGCATGCGCAGAACGATGTCGTCGCCGCCTGCGCCATAGCAGTCCGCGCCGCGGCCGTTCTCGCCGTTGGGAGCGAAGAACTTGCGCGTGTAGCGATAGTCCACGAGGGTATTGATGTTGCGGTCGGCAACCGCGTAGACGGAGCCGCCTCGGCCGCCATCACCGCCGTCGGGACCACCCTTCGGAATGAACTTTTCGCGGCGGAAGCTTGCCGCACCGTTGCCGCCCTTGCCGCCCTGGACTTCAATTTTTGCTTCATCAACAAACTTCACGAGTACACCTTCTGAAGTTGAGTCTCTGCGAACACTCCCTGTTGCGCAGAGGATATTTTGACAACAGAACCAATGGAAGAGGTTCCTGCAGTTTCGGAATGCCGTGCTTTCGCATTCGCACTTGCGCGAGTGCCACAATAGCAGATCGGCAGGCTCGAATGCGCATGCGAAGGCGCGTTTCTGGATATTTACGCAGCCGATGCTTCAGACAACAAGAAAGCCCAGCCGGAGGATCCGCACTGGGCTTTTCTTCTGTCGTCCGCGTCCCTGAGGACGCCTGCCCTCAATTAGGCAGCGATGGGTTCAACCTTCACGTACTGACGGTTGAAAGCACCCTTGACTTCGAACTTCACGACGCCGTCAACGAGGGCGTAGAGCGTGTGGTCCTTGCCCATGCCGACGTTGTTGCCGGCGTGGAACTTCGTGCCACGCTGACGAATGATGATGCCGCCGGCGTTGACAGCAGCGTCACCGAAAACCTTCACGCCAAGACGCTTGGCCTTGGAGTCACGACCGTTGCGGGTAGAGCCGCCACCTTTCTTGTGTGCCATTTTAGTACTTCTCTATAAAAAGTCGGTTGCAAATTAAGCCGCGATCGCTTCGATCTTGAGCTCGGTGTAGTTCTGACGATGGCCGGCAGACTTCATGGAGTGCTTGCGGCGGCGGAACTTGAAGATGCGGACCTTTTCGCCACGGCCGTGGGAAAGGACGGTCGCGGTGACCGTAGCGCCTTCGATCGTCGGATTGCCGACCTTGAGGCCTTCTTCGCCGCTGACGGCGAGAACTTCGGTGAGGGTCACCTGAGCGCCGGCTTCAACAGCAAGGGTTTCAACCTTGAGCTTGTCGCCGACGGAAACGCGGTACTGCTTACCGCCAGTCTTGATAATAGCGTACATGTAATAAACCTCGCCCGTTCCGCTTCGCCGTCCGCCTGATGCGGCCGGATTCTGCAGAACCTTTTTGTAATCGCGTGAGCGCGCTTGAGGAGACATTCCCCAAATGACGCCAACTCACGTTTGGTTGCGTGGAAAGCTCGTGATTATTGCATGCTCCTTCCATTCAGTCAAGCAAAAGCAGCGATTTTCTTCTCGCCCCTGCGGGAACGGGGGCTGAAGGCCGCTTCCGGCCGATCTTCCGCCTTCTTCGGAAGGCTTTCCGCTTGGCTATACTTCCAGAATCAGCACTCAACTGCTTTTTCAAGACAGATGTCCGATATGCAAAACCAACAGGATCCCAAGGCCCTCATCAAGAAGGTTCTCGCCCCCATCGCCGAAGACATGGCCGCCGTCGATGCGGTCATTCGCAGCGAACTGGCCAGCGACGTGCCCCGCATGAAGGAAATCAGCGAATACATCACGAGTGCGGGCGGCAAGCGCATGCGCCCCGCCCTTCTGATGCTCATCTGCCGTGCGCTCGGCTACGAGGGCACGCTGCACCAGTATCTCGGCGCCACGATCGAGCTTCTGCATACGGCAACCCTGATGCACGACGACGTCGTGGATGAAAGCGACATGCGCCGCGGCCGCCCGACGGCCAACAGCCGCTGGGGCAACGGCGCGGCCGTGCTCGTGGGCGACTTCCTCTACACCCGCTCCTTCCAGATGATGGTGAAGGCTGGAAACCTGCGCGTCATGGAGGCTCTTTCCGACGCCGCCAACCGCCTGAGCGAAGGCGAAGTGGTGCAGATGGTCAATGCACACGACCCCAGCGTGGACGAAACCCGCTACTTCCGCGTCATTGAGCGCAAGACCGCCTGCCTTTTCGAAGCGGGCGCACGCATGGCCGCCGCCATTGCGGACTGCGGTCCTGAAAAGGAAGAGGCCGTCGCCGAATATGCGCTCGCCCTCGGCAACGCCTTCCAGATCGCCGACGACGTGCTCGACTACCGCGGCAACGCCGTCGACACGGGCAAGAACCTCGGTGCCGACCTGCGCGAGGGCAAGGTGACCCTGCCCATCATCTACGCCCGCGAATCCTGCACGCCCGAGGAGCGCGCCATGATCGACGAAGCCATCCGCCTCGGCGACGGCGACTTCCCGACGATCGCCGCCATCGTGCTGAAGTCCGATGCGCTTGAGAAGTGCCGCCTGCGCGCCGAGAAGGAGCTCGACAGGGGGCGCGCAGCGCTTGAAAATCTCGCCCCTTCCATTTTCAGGGATTCTCTGCTAGAATTGCTCGCCTTCACGGTTCAGCGTGATCGTTGATTTGTGAGGAAAGTCGGGGTGTAGCTCAGCCTGGTAGAGTACTACGTTCGGGACGTAGGAGTCGGAGGTTCGAATCCTCTCACCCCGACCAGGTTTCCACAGAAAGGCACTGTCTTCGGACGGTGCCTTTTTGCTTTTCGGCGAGATCATCCCATGTCACTCATCATCGGACTCACCGGCGGCATCGGCGCGGGAAAAAGCACCGCATCCGCACACCTTCGCGCATCGGGCCTCCCCGTCGTCGACGCGGACGCCATCTCCCGCGCGCTCACAGGCCCGGGTGCAGCAGGCTCGCTCGCCGTCGCGGAAGCCTTCGGTCCGGAATTTCTCACCCCCGAGGGCGCCATGGACAGGCGCCGCATGCGTGAACTTGCCTTTCGGGACGCAGGCGCACTCAAGCGCCTCGAGGCCTGCCTCCATCCCCTCATCGACGCTGCCGTTACACGCGAGTTCGAGTCCCTCTCTGCGTCTCCAATCGTCATCTACGACTGCCCGCTTCTCTGGCGCGACGACTTCCGCCATCCTGCCGTCAGCCGCGTTCTGGTCATCGACGCCTCGGACGACGTTCGTCTCTCACGCATCGTCTCCCGTCCCGGACTCACGGAGGAGACCGCCCGCCTGATGATGAAGGCTCAGCCTCCGCGAAGCCGGATTCTGCAGTGCGCCGACGACCTCATCGTCAACGAGGACGACGAAGCGGCGCTCCGCAAGCGCCTTGACGCACTCAGCCGCATCTGGATGGCAATTACCCGATGAACGAGGACCGCAGTCCGAAGGGCTGTGGTATTTTTAGGGTCAGCGTCCACCTTCTTGGAGCGTAAGCAGACATGTCCACGGCCGAGCATCTTCTCTACGAATTCCCCTGCAATGAGAAAATCCGCACGTATCTCCGGTTGGAGGCGCTCTTCCAGCGCTTCGACTGGTTTTGCGAGCAGACGAGCGCCATTGCGCATCAGGCCGGCATATCCGCCCTCTTCGACCTGCTTGACGCCACCGCCCGCTCGGACCTGCGCCACGAACTCATTCAGGAGCTCGAACGCCAGCGCCAGCGCCTCATTGCCAAGAACGCCTCGGCGGATCCCGACATGGCCGCTCATCTCGCCGAGATCGGCGCAGCCATTCAGGCCGTTTCGGATTCTGTCGGACGCACGACGCAGAGCGTGCGTGAAAACCAATGGTTGCAGATCATCCGCACGCGCCAGAGCATTGCAGGCGGCACCTGCGAATTCGACCTGCCGCAGATGCACCTCTGGATGAACACGGCTCCCGAAATCCGTCGCAGGGAGCTGCAGAGCTACGTGAGCACGCTGGAACCCATCCGCACGGGCACGATGCTCCTTCTGCGCATCTTCCGCGCCAACTCGCACTGCCAGAGCCTTACAGCCGTCAACGGCACGTACCAGTTCTCGATGAACCGCAATCAGAACTGCGCCCTCGTCCAGATCTGGCTTCCCGCCGACAGCACGGTTGTTCCCGAGGTGAGCGCCAACAAGTACATGCTCTGGATCCGCTTCTCGCGCCCTGACGAAAACCACAAGCTGCATCTGGCCCGCACGGAGGAGATTCCGTTCCGTCTCGGGCTCTGCACGCCTTCCTGATCGAAAAACATCATGAAAGTCAAATGCCCCACCTGCGGCAAGGAGATCGAATACTCCTCCGCCAATCCCTGGCGTCCCTTCTGCTCGGAACGCTGCAAGCTCATTGACCTCGGCGAATGGGCCTCAGACGGCTATGTGATCGAAGGCGATCCCGGCTCCGCTGACCGCATGACGCCCGAAGAGCTTGAGAGCGTCGCCCGCTACACCGCCGAACGCGAGGAGCGCAAGGGCGGCAGACGTCGCTGAGAACGCCTCTTCCTGCAGGAACGCCCGCCGACAAAAAAGCCTGTTCAGCACTGAACAGGCTTTTCTTTCATTTTCGAAGCCTCGGAAGGCGAATCGTCAGGGCTTGACGCCGTGCGCACCACGGTCCTGCCAGAGACGCAGGTCGGAGGCGGGCACGTCTTCAACATAGGTCGGAAGACGAGGCTCGCCCTTCCAGAGTGTGGCCTCAAAGACCTCGGGCTTGACGATCACGAAGTCGAAGTCCATGGCGACGGCCTTCATCACGTCGTCAAGATTGCCGCAGCGGGCTCCGACGAAGCGATACTTGCGGTCGCGAACCACAGTGGCGTGAAGCGCGTTTTCGGAAAGCGTCAGCACGGCCGTGCTGTCCTCCCAGACATCGGGAAGATCGACTCGGTTGAGAATGTTCTGGTCGATCGGAAGAAGAACGCCCGGCGTGCGCTCGTTGGCCGCATAAAAGCCGAAGTCCTGTCCTTCCTTGGAAAGCGCCTCGCCGAAGAAGTCGCGCGAACGGCGGAAGTGAAGGCGCACGTGGGCATGCTCGTAGCGATGCTCCTTCACAAACCAGGGGAAGGAATCGGCCAGACGCACGCCAAGCTCCTCGTCGAGCTCGCGCACAAGCGCCTGATGCACCGTTTCGCCATCCTCAAGCTTGCCGCCGGGGAACTCCCAGTATCCAGCCCAGGGTTTGCCTTCGGGGCGGGAGGCGAGAAGCACTCGGCCGTCTTCGCGAATCAGCACGCCGACGGCAACATCCACAACCTTGTCTTCACTCACGATGCTTTTCCTTTATCTTTCTGACCGCCCCCCAAACGAGGCGCACAGAGAAAATCTTAACTCCTTCTCCAGACGTTTCGCTACACGCAAAATGTCGTAGAAAGATTGCCCCGAGCCATGAAAAGCGTGATGGCCGCCCTGCCTTCCTGCAGATTCGAAAGCTCCTGAGCCGACGCAAGCGACAGGGCGTCGGCGCACTCGCCCAGCCGCACGGCAAATCCCGAAGCCTCAAGTCCCGGAAGAGCTCGAGCGCGGCCCGAAGCACTAGGGAGACCTCCCGAGGTGTTCCCGCTCCCCTCAGCCATCCGCCGACGCCCGCAAGGGCCGCGATCAGATGCTCCGCCTCCTCTTCGTCCCGCAGTCCCTCGAGCCGCACGCGGATGTTCCTCCCCAGCGCCCCCGCCCATGCCTCCGACACGCGTCCGACGGCGAGTTCAAGAGCTCTGGCAAGCATTTCCGCAGCAGGATCATCGATTGACGCCACAGGCCTTCGACCCGCCGCCGACACGACCATGACGACATCGGCGGCAGACAGCACGCCAACAGCCCTGAGCCACGCAAAGAGGGGACCGGCCGCTCTGTCGGCGATCCGCTGCAGGATCACCTCCCGCACAGGGACGTCGGTCGCAAGCAGCAGGACGCGGTTTTCCGTCGGGACCGCACCGCCTGCCGAAAGTGCTCCGACCCTCATCACGCCGTCCTGCGTCATGAAGGGCATTTCGAATCCCGTCCACCCTTCCGGGAGCAGTGCCTCGCCCCCTGCTCTTTTCCAGGCTTCGGTGCATCGCTCGACAAGCCCTCCGACCGGCGTCAGCTCCCTGCGGGTTCCCTGAAGCAGGAGGGCGAGCGCATCCTCGGGAAGCTCCAGACGTCTGAGCGCCTCATGCCTGAACGCGCTCAACCCCGCATCAGAGAGACCGCCCGCGCCGAACATCGGATATCCCCTGCTCATCAGAATGCAGCACGTCCGCGACCCCGACATCCTGCGCATCCTCAGAGCCTGCGCCGTGCCGTCCCCAAGCGCAGCCTGCGGAAGCGACAGAACCGTGCGCGCAGCCGCAGGAACAGCGACCGCCGCAACGCCCCCATCAACGGAAAAGCCCAGTAGAAGGCCGGGGAGCGAAATTGATCGTTCATTCCTCATGTCCGAATCTCCAGCATTGACATTGGCGACCGCCAAGGAAAAGCCCGCCTTCACGAAACGCGAAGACGGGCTCTGAAAGTCATTCAGGACTATTCGTCAGCCTCTCAGGAGAGACGGCCGTGACAGTCCTTGAATCGGCGGCCGGAGCCGCACGGGCACGGATCATTGCGGCCGACGTGCGCGAAGAGCGCGGGATCGAGCTCCTCCTTGGGCATGTTCTCGAGCGCGCTGCCTGTCGCCTCGGCGGGAGCAGGTTCCTCGACAGGCTGCTGCTGGGCGGGCTCTTCGGCGGGCTTCACGTTGATCTGAACCTGCATGAGCACGCGCACGAGGGTCTCGCGGATCTGGTCGAGCAGCTGCTCGAACATGTTGAAGGCCTCGCGCTTGTATTCCTGCTTGGGCTGCTTCTGAGCATAGCCGCGCAAGTAGATGCCCTGACGAAGGGCCTCAAGCGCGGAAATGTGCTGGCGCCACAGCTGGTCGAGAATCTGAAGGAGAATGGAGCGGGCAAAACCCGTGAAGGCCTCGTGACCGACCATCTGCTCCTTCTCGACGTACTGGGCCTCGGCCTGCTTGAGAAGCGCCTCGAGCAGGTCGTCGTCCGTGAACTGGTCGTTCGAGTCAAGAAGCTGCTTGAAGTCGATCACAATGCCGAACTCGCCGGCAAGCTTCGTCTGAAGACCGTCGAGATCCCACTGCTCCTCAACGGTCTCGGCCGGCACATAGGCGCGGAAGAGGTCCGTAAAGAGGCCTTCGCGCAGGTTCTTGACGAGCTCGGAGATGTCCTCGCTCTCAAGGATCTGATTGCGCAGGCCGTAGATTTCGTGACGCTGGTCGTTCTGGACGTCGTCGAACTCAAGCAGCTGCTTGCGGATGTCGTAGTTGCGGCCTTCGACCTTGCGCTGGGCGGACTCGATCATGCGGGTGAGCATCTTGGACTCGATGGCCTCGCCTTCTTCAAGGCGGAGCTTATCGGCGATGGCACGCATGCGGTCGCCGCCGAAGATGCGCAGGAGCTGGTCTTCCATCGAGAGATAGAAGCAGGAGCTACCCGGGTCGCCCTGACGGCCTGCACGGCCGCGCAGCTGGTTATCGATGCGGCGGCTCTCGTGCCGCTCCGTACCGATGATGAACAGACCACCGGCCTTGCGCACTTCCTCTGCCTCGGCGCTGATGGCCGGCTTGTACTGGGCATACAGCTCCTCAAACCGTTTCCGCACCGCCAGGATCTTTTCATCGTTGGTGTCGCCGTGGCCGTCGGCCTCGGTCAGCAGGAGCTCCACCGCATTCGGGTCGGCATCCTGCGGCTTTTCGGGGTCGAGCAGGTTCTCACAGAAGTGTTCCCTGCGCATCTGGGCCTTGGCCATGAACTCGGCGTTGCCGCCCAGCATGATATCGGTACCACGGCCTGCCATGTTGGTGGCAATAGTGATGGCACCCTTTTTGCCGGCCTGCGCCACGATCTCAGCCTCGCGCTCGTGGTTCTTGGCGTTCAGGACATTGAAATCGCGGGTGTACTTCTGCAGCATTTTGGCCAGCGTCTCGCTCTTTTCCACGCTGACGGTACCCACCAGAACCGGCTGGCCGTTCTTGTGGCATTCCAGCACCTGCTCGATGACAGCCTTGTACTTGCCGTTGACGGTCTTGTAGACCGCGTCCGGGTAATCCTTGCGGATGTTGGGGCGGTTGGTGGGCACAGTGACGATGTTCAGGCCGTAGATCTCGGTGAACTCGGTGGCTTCCGTCTTGGCGGTACCGGTCATGCCGGACAGCTTCTTGTACATGCGGAAATAGTTCTGGAAGGTGATGGTCGCCAGCGTCTTGCTCTCGGCAGCGATCTTCACACCCTCCTTGGCCTCAATGGCCTGATGCAGGCCCTCGTTGTAGCGGCGGCCGATCATCAGGCGGCCGGTGAACTCGTCCACAATGATGACCTCGCCGTTCTTCACGACATAGTCGATATCCTTCTGCATCACGCCGTACGCCTTGATGGCCTGATCGATGTGGTGGGCCAGGGTCATATTCTCAGCAGCGGCCAGGTTCTCGACCTTGAAGTATTCCTCGGCCTTCTGGATGCCCTTGGCAGTCAGGGTGCAGGTCTTGTGCTTTTCGTCCACAACATAATCGCCGTCGGTCTGCTCATCGGCCTCCACCTTATCTTCCAGCTCGACCACCACACTCTTGTGCAGGGTGCGGACGAAGCGGTCCACCTGGGTGTACAGGCTGGAGGAATCCTCGCCCTTGCCGGAGATGATCAGAGGGGTGCGGGCCTCATCGATCAGGATGGAGTCCACCTCATCGACGATGGCAAAGGCGTGGCCGCGCTGCACCATGTTGTCCTTATAGGTCACCATGTTGTCGCGCAGGTAGTCAAAGCCATACTCATTGTTGGTACCGTAGGTGATATCGGCGTTGTAGGCACGGCGGCGGGCATCGCCATCGATGCCCTGTACGATCAGGCCGACATTCAGGCCCAGCCAGCGGTAGAGCTTGCCCATCCACTCGCTGTCGCGCTTGGCCAGGTAATCGTTGACGGTGACGATGTGCACGCCCTCGCCGGTCAGGGCGTTCAGGTAGGCGGGCAGGGTGGCCACCAGGGTCTTGCCTTCACCGGTCTGCATCTCGGCAATGGAGCCGCGGTGCAGGGCAATGCCGCCCATGATCTGCACAGGGAAGTGCTTCATGCCCAGCACACGCCAGGCAGCTTCGCGGCAGACAGCAAAGGCATCGGGCAGGATATCATCCAGCGTCTCGCCATTTGCCAGCCGCTCTTTCAGGGCCGGGGTCTGCGCCTGCAGCTCGGCATCGGACATCGGCTGATACTTTGTTTCCAGTGCCAGCACCTTTTTGGTAATGGGATTGATCTTTTTCAGCTCCCGGTCAGAGAAGCTGCCAAAGAGTTTTTCAGCAAGGGACATTGTTACACCTCATCTATCAAAAATCGGGGCGGCAGGCCGCCCAACAGCGGAAAAACCACATACTGTTTATATGATACACCAAAGCTGAAAACCCGTCAAACCCGATGGATAGATTTTATCCGTTTTTTGGGTGAACTTTCTGTTAATTTAGAAAAAAAGACCCTCTCCGGCATTGCGCAGCAATGACGGAGAGGGTCGGTCCTATACCAATGTCGCCCCCGGGCGGGGAACGTGCTCCGTCAGCAGGGTGTGCAGCTGTTCCGGCAGAGCGTAGAAATTGCCGTTGGTATATTTCCACGCCCCCACCGCGGCGAGAGCCGCCAGCAGAGCCAGCACCAGCAGCGTCATGCACACCCGGCGCAGGGGATGCCGCTTGGGCTGGGGGCCGGGCGAAACGTCCTTCTTTGCAGCCCTGCGGGCAGGCAGGAAGCCTGTCCCCTCAGCCTGAGGCTTGTTTGCCGCCGTGCGCCGGATGATATCCAGCAGCCAGAGGGCGGGGTTCTCCCCCGCCGGGACGGTGCGCAGAAAGCAGCCCTTCCTGCAGCTGAGCACCAGCACACAGTCACTTTCCCGCTCGGCACAGGCGGCGGAGAGATCCGCCCCCACCACGCGGCGGGCAGCCTGGGCCCGGGCCAGCGCCTGCCGGAGCGGGTCAGTGCAGTCTTTGGGCAGGCGGGCACGCTTTTCGATCAACGGGCCGGTCTTGGGGTTGGCATAGCTCACCGCACCAAAATCAAAGACCTTCTCGGCCCCGGGCAGGTTCTCGAGCCGGGCTTCCAGCAGGGCACCGGCGGCAGCATCCGCGCAGATGAGCAGCTTATCGTGCCGTTCCAGCGCCTCCACCACGGCGGCAGGCAGAGTGGTCTCCCCTGCCCCGTACAGGTCTGCCGAAAACGCCTGCCGCAGGGCCTGCGCGGCCTTTTTCAGCCCGGAAGAGCTCTGCGCCTGCAGGGCCACCAGCGTTTCCGCGCCCCGGCTCTTCCACTGGGCTGCGGCCCGCCACTGGGGCGGAAAGTTTTCCACCGTTTTCCCCACCGCTGTGGACTGCGCACCAAACAGCCGCAGCACACACCCGGTCTCCTGTTGCTGTGTCACCCTGCATTCCCCCTGCCTTTCAGTGGCCCAGGAACACCTCGTTCAGCTTGTCCAGCGCTTCGGCGCTGTGCTGTGCGTCCCGGGCAAGGGGCTCTGTGCCTGCGGGAACTTTTCCCTGTGCCAGCCGCAGGGCCAGCTCCAGGGCAGCCTGCGCGGCGCGGGCACGCACCAATGCACGGTCGGGCCGGGAGACGGACAGCTTTTTCAGATACACCGTCTCCCCCCGGGCCGCGCCCAGATACACCGTGCCCACCGGGCGGAGGACATCTCCACCGGTCGGTCCGGCCACGCCGGTCACACTGATGCCGATCTCAGCACCGGCGGCCTGAGCGGCCCCCAGCGCCATCTGGGCGGCCACAGGGGCCGACACCACATTGTACTTTGCAATGACATCCGGTTCCACGCCCACCAGCCTGGCCTTGGCGGCCTCCCAATAGGTCACAAAGCCGTAGCCGAACACTTCACTGGAGCCCGGCACCGAGGTGATGCGCTGTGCGATCAGCCCGCCGGTGCAGCTCTCGGCGGTGGAGAGGGTGAGCCCCTTTTCCTTTAAGGTGCGCACCAGTGTCTCCTCCAGCCCGGCCACATCCTCATCATACACCGCATCGCCCAGCAGATCATAGAACTTTTTGGCATATTCCCGGCACATTTTTTCGCCTTCCGCATCGGAAGCAGCCCGGGCGGTGATACGGATCTCGCACTCACCGGTCTTGCAGTAGATGGCGGCAGTCGGGTTGGCGTTTTCCAGCAGATCACGCACCTGATATTCCAGGCTGCTCTCGCCGCCCAGCACCCGCAGGGTGACAGAGTGCAGGGTGCAGTTCTGGCGCTTCATCAGCAGGGGGCGGACGCTCTCGTTCCACATGGCCTTCATCTCGCTGGGCACGCCCGGCATCAGGACAGCACAGCGGCCCTCCTGCTCAAACCACGCACCGGGGGCAGTGCCGTGATGGTTGATGATCTTATGCCCTTTTACGGGCACCATGGCCTGCTTGCGGTTGTTGGGGGTGGTCACCCGGCCGGAGCGGGCAAAATAACCGGTGATCTTCTCCCACTCGCTCTCGTCAAAGGCCAGCGTATCGCCATAGCAGGCGGCAACGGTCTCCTTGGTCAGGTCGTCTGCCGTGGGGCCCAGACCGCCGGTGAACACCAGCAGGTCACAGCGGTTCTTTGCCTCGTTGACAAAGTCCGCCAGCCGCCCCTGATTGTCGCCGATGGTGCTCTCCCGCTGGACCGTAATGCCCAGCTCAGCAAGCTCCCGGCTCAGGTACTGGGCATTGGTGTTGAGGATGTTGCCGAGCAGCAGCTCGGTGCCCACACTGATGATCTCCGCTGTCATGCCGCTCACCCCTCAAACTCGATCTCGTCCGTAATGCGGATGCGGATCCGTTCGGTGTTCTCAGCAGCTTCGGCCTCCAGCTCTGCCAGACCAGGCATGGCGGCTTCGGCCTCCAGGATCTCTGCCAGCTCGGGGCGGATCTTCGGGTGCGGCGGGGTGAAGATGGTGCAGCAGTCCTCATAGGGCAGGATGCTGGTCTCGTAGGTGCCAATGTGGCGGGAGGTCTCGATGATCTCGGTCTTGTCCATGCCGATCAGCGGGCGCAGGATGGGCAGATTCTGGGCGGCATCGGTGCACTGCAGGGCCTTGACGGTCTGGCTTGCCACCTGAGCCAAGCTCTCGCCGGTGATGAGGGCTTCGCAGCCCTGCTTCTTTGCAATGATATTCGCAATGCGCATCATGCTGCGGCGCATCAGCACCGTGAACAGCACATCGGGGGCATTGTCCCGGATATACTCCTGCGGCTTGGTGTAGGGCACCACAAACAGGTTGGAGCTGCCGGTATAGGGGGTGATTTTCTGGGCCAGAGCTTTAACTTTTAGTTTTGCGCGCTCAGAAGTATACGGAGGGGACGCAAAATGGATGTGATCCAGGGCCAGACCGCGCTTTGCCATCCGGTAAGCGGCCACCGGGCTGTCGATGCCGCCGGAGAGCATATTCAGGGCACGGCCGGAGGTACCCACGGGCAGGCCACCCTCTCCGGGTATTTTTGGGCCATGAATATACGCGCCGTAATCGCGAATCTCCACAATGACCTTGAACTGGGGGTTCTTCACATCCACCCGCAGGTAGTTATGCAGCCCCAGCAGATAAGCGCCCAGCTCCCGCATCAGCTCAGGGCTGGTCATGGGGTAGGTCTTATCCGAACGGCGGGCCTCCACCTTGAAGGTCTTGATGCCGTGCAGGCTGTCGCCCAGATACTCCTCCGCAGTCCGGCAGATGGTATCAAAGTCCTTTTCGCAGACCACGGCACGGCTCAGTGCCGCCAGACCAAACACGGTGCGCACCCGGTCAAAGGCCAGATCCATGTCCACGTCTTCTTCTTCGGGCTCCATATAAAAGGTAGACTGGGTGCAGTACACCTTGAACTTGCCCACGGTCTTGAGCCGGTAGCGCAGGATCTTCATCATGGCCGACTCAAACTGGTTGCGGTTCAGGCCCTTCAGGGACATCTCGCCCTGATAGCCCATAATAATTTCACGCATAGAGTTCTCCTTAATTATAGCTGGCTCACCCTCTCCGTCAGCGCTGACGCGCTGCCACCTCCCCCAAAGTGGGAGGCCTTGGCATTCCACGCAAAGTTTCCGGTTTTGTCAAGAGCTCCCCCTTTGGGGGAGCTGGACGCGGAGCGGCCTGAGAGGGTGAGGATGCTTTCCTTTTTTACTTTTTGATTCTCTGTAAGTGCTTCATTCCGTCCTCGAAGGCGTTGAGGAACGCGTCCACATCCTCGGGGGTGTTGTCCGCACAGAAGGACACGCGGATGGCCGTGTCGATGGCCAGCGGGTCCCTGCCCATGGCGGCAAGGGTGTGGCTGGGCTGGCCCCGGCCGCAGGCACTGGCCGAGGAGACATAGACCTGCTGCTGTGCCAGATGGGCCAGCATGGTCTCGCTCTTGATGCAGTTCTCGCTGAAGTTCAGCACCTCGGGCACCGCATTGTCCGGGCTGTTGATGACCACCTCCGGGAAGGCTTTCAGCCCTTCCCGCAGGCGCAGGTTCAGGGCACGCACAGCAGCATCCCGGCTCTTCATGGTCTTGTTCAGGCGGGTGGCCGCGGCAGCAAGGCCCAGCGCATAGGGCAGGTTCTCGGTGCCGGGACGCTTCTCCCGCTCCTGCTCACCGCCCAGATAGGGAGCCTGGAACGCCTGATACAGGCTGTCGCTCAGGTAGAGCGCACCAATGCCCTTGGGTGCGTGGATCTTGTGGCCGCTGACAGCCAGCGTGTCGATGTTCGCCAGTTTGATGGGCACCCGCATCCAGGCCTGCACGGCATCCACATGGACGATGGTGCGGCTGTTGCGGCGCTTGACCTCTGCGGCCAGACGCTCCACATCGTTCCGGGTTCCGACCTCGTTGTTGACCATCATGCAGGCTACAAGGATGGTGTTTTTGTCCACATGGTCCAGCATCCGGTCGATGTCCAGCGTGCCGTCCGGACCGGGGTCCACCACGGTCACATCATACCCCATGGCGGCCAGACGCTCCAGCGGCTTCTGCACGCTGGGGTGCTCAAAGCCGGACACCACGATGCCCTTGCCGAACCTGCGGGTCAGGGCCGCGCCCAGCAGGGCCATGTTGTTGCTCTCGCTGCCGCAGGAGGTAAAATAGAGCTCCCGGCTCTTGCAGCCCAGGGTGCGGGCCACGGCGGCGCGGGCGGCGTTCAGGGCTTCCTCGCTCCGGGCACCGGGGGCATACAGGCTGGACGGGTTGGCCCAGTGCTCCCGCATGGCCTTGTTGATGACATCCGCCACTTCCGGAGCCACGATGGTGGTGGCG
>ENA-OOZX01001518-OOZX01001518.1-human-gut-metagenome-genome-assembly--contig:-NODE-1518-length-14395-cov-3.156834_pt1 | contig 14395 bp, 11 predicted proteins | sample MGYA00241048_ERZ501412 | MGnify/ENA primary metagenome ERZ501412 (study PRJEB25962, sample SAMEA2042518) | human gut metagenome | biome: human gut; feature: human-associated habitat; material: faeces... | reverse complement strand
CCGCTGTGGCCATCAACGGCGATGACCCCCGGTATGCCCATCTCCACGGCTGCCATGTGGTGCTGCCCCTGCTGAACAAGGAGATCCCCATCGTCTGCGACGAGCACGCCGACATGACCAAGGGCACCGGTGTCGTGAAGATCACCCCGGCCCACGACCCCAACGACTTTGAGGTCGGCCTGCGCCATGACCTGCCCATCGTGCGCGTGTTCACCTACGACGGCCACATGACCGGCGCTGCCGACAAGGCTGCCGCCGATGCCCTGTTCGCCTCCGGCAAGAACACCATCAACGAGCCCGAAGTGCTGGACTGCGGCAAGTATGCCGGCATGACCACCCTGGAGGCCCGCAAGGCGATCCTGGCCGACCTGAAAGAGGGCGGCTTCCTGAAGGAGATCGAGCCCCTGAAGCACGAAGTCGGCACCTGCTACCGCTGCCACTCCACCATCGAGCCCATGGTGTCCAAGCAGTGGTTTGTGAAGATGGAGCCGCTGGCAAAGCCCGCCATCGAGAGCGTGGAAAAGGGCGAGATCAAGTTCGTGCCCGAGCGCTTCACCAAGAACTATATGAACTGGATGAAGAACACCCGCGACTGGTGCATCAGCCGCCAGCTGTGGTGGGGCCACCGCATCCCCGTGTTCTACTGCGAGGACTGCGGCTGGGAGGACGCCCTCACCGAGGACACCGACGTGTGCCCCAAGTGCGGCGGTCATCACGTGCACCAGGACGAGAACGTGCTGGACACCTGGTTCAGCTCGCAGCTGTGGACCTTCGCCACGCAGGGCTGGCCGCAAAAACCGGAGTTGCTCGAGGGGCATCACCCCACGACGGCGCTCGTCACCGCGCGCGACATCATCGCGCTGTGGGTCGCCCGCATGGTCATGAGCTCGCTGTACTTCCTGGACGAGGTGCCGTTTAAGGATGTCGTCATCTACCCGACGATTCTTGCCAAGGACGGCAGCCGCATGTCCAAGTCCAAGGGCAACGGCGTTGACCCCATGGACCTCATTGGCATGTACGGTGCCGACGCCATGCGCTACAACCTGCTCACGCTGTGCACTAACAACCAGGACGTCAAGTTCGACGCGAACATCGATAAGAAGACCAAGAAGCTCATCGACAGCCCGCGTACCGAGCAGGCCAAGAGCTTTGTGACCAAGATCTGGAACGCCAGCCGCTTCCTGCTCATGAACATGGAAGGCTACACGCCCGGCGAGCCCGTCGTAGAGACGCCGGCCGACGCTTGGATGTTCAGCCGCCTGGCCAAGGCCGTAAAGATGGTCACCGAGGGTATTGAGAACTACACCTTTGGCGATATGGCCCGCGGCGTGCAGCAGTTCTTCTGGAACGAGGTCTGCGACTGGTATGTCGAGGTCACCAAGGCCCGCCTGAAGGGCGAGGGCCGTCTGCAGGCTCAGCGCAACCTGATCTTTGTGCTCGATACCTCCATTCGCCTGATGCACCCGCTCATGCCGTTTGTCACCGAGGAGATTTGGGACAACATGCCGGCGAGCGTGCTCGACTTGGATGCCGAGGGCAACGTTGATCGCGCCGAGGCGCTCATGATCGCCAAGTGGCCCGAGCCCGCCGACTACGCCAAGTATGTCGACGAGGACGCCGAGCGCGCGTTTGAGCTGTGCCGTACCGTCGTGTCTGCCGCCCGCGCCACGCGTTCGCGCTATCGCTTGAGCCCCAAGGCCGAGCTCGACGTGGTCGTGCGTGCCGGTGCCGAGGACATCGAGAAGCTCGAGAGCCTGCGCTCGACCATCGAGCCTCTGGCAAACACTGCCTCGCTGGTCATGGGTACCGATGTCGAGAAGCCGTCTGCGAGCATCGCTGTTGTTGACAGCGGCGTCGAGGTCTTTGTGGTGCTTGAGGGCAAGGTTGACCTTTCGGCCGAGAAGGCTCGCCTGGAGAAGGAGATTGCCGCGGCCCAGAAGGAGCTGGCCGGCTGCGAGAAGACGCTCGCCAATGAGGGCTTTGTGGCCAAGGCCGCGCCTGCGGTGGTCCAGAAGAAGAGGGACCGTGCAGCTGAGCTCAAGGAGATCCTTGCGGCGCTGACTGCTCAGGTTGCTGACTTCTCGTAGGCGGTACTGGGGACGCGGTTTGGGGCATTGCTCGCTACTGCGAACAGTCCTGCTCGCACGAAGGCCACATTAAGTGGCCTTCGGCTCGTGCGGAACTTGTATCGAGCAAAGCCCCAAACCGCTCCCATAGCGGTTACGGGGGCGTCCGCTGCCTGGTGAGGTCACTTGGTTGTGGCCTTGATCTTGCTGCAAGCGGGTAAAGGCTGATATTGTCAACGCGAGGGGCTCATTATTTTTTTGATGGGCCTCTTTTTCTGTAATTGGAGACTTTGGGTTATGGCTAAGCGTTCTGGGTCGTATGTCGTTCCTTTCTCGTTTGAGTTGCTTTCGTTTGATGAGGCTGTTGGGCTGGCTGCTGATACGGGGCGGATTTCTGGGGATGCTGGTCCTTTGCTTGAGACGGTTGTCGATATGCTCGATGAGTTGGGGCGCCCGGACGAGTACTTTGATTGCATTCAGGTCGCCGGTACCAATGGCAAGACTTCGACCACGCGTTTTTCGGCTGCCATCCTTCGTGGTGAGGGGTTAAAAACCGCGCTGTATACGTCGCCGCAGCTGGTGCGTTATCCCGAGCGCATGGAGGTCGATGGGCGCGTTGTGAGTGACGAGGCCTTTGCCCGTGGCGTTTCTGCCGCTGTTGAGGCGGGACGTCGGGTGAATGCGCACCGTGTGGCGGCGGGGGAGCGCGCCTATACCATTACTCCGTTTGACCTGCTGACGGCCGCCGCACTTGTGGTGTTTGCCGAGGCCGCGGTGGATGTTGCCGTGCTCGAGGTTGGCATGGGCGGTCGTTGGGACGCCACGAGTGCGACCGATCCCGTCGCCGTTGCCATTACGGGTATTGGGCTCGATCACACACGTATTTTGGGCGATACGCTCGAGGCCATTGCGGGTGAGAAGGCTGCGGTCATTAAGCCCGGACGCCTGGTTGTTCTGGGCGAGGGCACGCATGAGGCAAGTGTTCAGCGCGTGATGGATGCCCGTTGCCGCGAATGCGGTGTGGTGCCGCTCGTGGTGAGCCATGTCACGACTAAGGTGCCGGCGCATGTGGGCGACACGGTTGAGTTCAGCTGCACCACGCCGCGTGCGATCTATACGTCGAGTATGGTCAAGCCGGCATATCAGCCGCAGAATGCCGCGTGTGCGATTATGCTGTGCGAGGGCTATCTGGGCCGCGAGCTCGACCACGAGTCGCTCGACGCTTCTCTTATGGGCTGCCCCACGCCGGGTCGCTTTGATGTGCTGGGAACCGATCCGCTCAAGCTGATCGACGCCTGCCATAACCCCCAGAGCTGCGAGAACTTTGTGAGCGCGTTGGACGAGATCGATCCGTGCGTGGAGAATCGCCCCACGCTGCTGTGCGCTGCGCTGGCCGACAAGGACGTGGCAGGCATCGTCGACGTGCTGATTCCGGCGTTCCCCCGTGTGGTCGTGACCCAGACCGATTCCGACCGCGCCCTGCCGGCGGAGGAGCTCGCTGCCCTCGTTGATGCCGATAAGCTCGCAGGCGTGTACTCCAGCGTTTCCGAGGCCCTTGCAGCTTTCAAGGCCGCAGGCGAGCCCTTCGTAGCAGCCGGCACCATCACCCTAGCCGGCGAAGTGGCCGGCCTGCTCCGTTAACCCATCCCCTCATCAGTTGCGGTGAAATACGGACTGTTTTACAAGCCAGAAGCCTCAAACAGGCCGTATATCACCGCAACTCAAAAGCAGTCAATTTGGGACGGGGCTTTTTTGGCTGCCCTGTGCCCCGAGTCGACTCGCTTGCCATGAAATTGGCCTGTCTACTACGTTTGACCGGTTACCCTCGACCACACGGAACATTGCGAAATTAAAACCGCAGGTAGACGGCTTGCGGATTTTGCGAAAAGTCGGTTATGGTCGACCCATGCGGGTTAAACGTAGTAGATAGGCCGTTTTTGTGGCGACATTCATGTGATGCGGCAAAGGGGCTGTCCCTTTGCCGCATTGCCTAGTCTAGGCGGACTGGATCGTGGGGGTAGGCGTTGAGAATCTCGACGCCGGACTCGGTCACCAAGGCCAAGTCCTCGATGCGGACGCCGGTGTGACCGGGGAGGTAGATGCCCGGCTCGATGGAGAAGGTCATGCCCGGCTCGACAACCTGCTCGTTGACGAGCGAGACGTCGCCCGGCTCGTGATCCTGCAGGCCGATCGAGTGGCCCAGGCGATGCGTAAAGTACTGCCCATAGCCCGCGCCCTCAATCACGTCGCGCGCAGCACGGTCCAGGTCGCACATGCGCACGCCTGGTGCTATGAGCGCCTCGGCGGCCTCGTTGGCGCGGCGCACGATGTCGTAGATGTGTGCCGTCTCCTCGTCCGGCTCGCCCCAAAAGAACGTGCGCGTCATGTCCGAGCAGTAGTTGCGATGGCGTCCGCCAATGTCGAACAGCACCACGTCGCCGCGCTTGAGTACGGTGTCGTCGGGCTCGTGGTGCGGGTCGCCGGCGTTGGCGCCAAAGCTCACGATCGGCGGAAAGCTAAAGCCCTCGCAGCCGTGCTTGCGGTACAGACTGAGCATCTGATCGGCAATTTCGCGCTCCGTCACGCCTTCATGGACGAGCTTGATGGTATCGGCCATCACGGCGTCGTTGGCGGCAGAGGACGCTCGCATAAGCTCCTGCTCGGTAGCGTCTTTGTAGGTGCGTGCGGCAGTGACGGCAAAGTCGCCTAGGAAGAACTCGCTCGCGGCGTGACGCTCCATGAGGGGCATCAAAAAGCCGGAACGCATGACGGTGTCGATGCCGAGCGGTTTGGTCGGATCGACCTCGCGAACGATGGCGTCGGCCACGTCGTCAGTATCGGTGTGGTACGCGACGCGGGCATTGTCATACTCTGGCAGCTGGTGCAGGGCGTTGACGAGGATCAACGGCTCGGTGCCGCGTGCGAGCAGCACGCCACAAAAACGCTCGAACATATCGGCATAAAAACCGGTCAGGTAATAGATCGACCACGGGTCGTTTACGAGCAGCTGTGCGCCGGGGTGCTGAGCCTCGAGCGCATCGAGCACGCGCGCCACACGCTGGTCATCGACATGTGCCATACATCGTCCTTTCGCTAGGGTGCCACCATGGTATCCCAAGCCCGGCAGATAGGGACGTTCCTTTTATGCCGGCACCTTGGGACACTCCTTTGCATCCCATGCGGCACTCATAAGTTGCGGTGAAATACGGACTGTTTAGCGGCCTGAAGCCATTAAACAGTCCGTATTTCACCGCAACTGAGGAGGGCAGGGTGGATGGCGAGGTAGCTAAAAGAGCCCCGTCCCCAATTAGCTACTTAGACTCGGTCGATGTCCATGCTGGCGATTAGGTTGATGTTGGTGTTTAGGAGGTTCTCTAGGACTACGTCGCCCATGCGGATGGGGGCGTTGACGACTAGGTCGCGGATGAGGTCCATGGTCTGGGCGTGGAGCGTCAGCGGGATGGCTTCGGCCGTGCGCACGGGGAGCAGGGCTTCGTCGCCTCCGGAGACGGCCACGGTGGTGGTGAGCACGCGCATGGGGCAGGTGAGTTCCTGATGTGCGAACTTATCGCCGCGCGGGCAGTTGTTGCCGGTTACGGAGCGCACTTCCACCACGGCGCCATTGGCGTCGCGCTCCACCTCTACGGTCAGGAGGCACTCGGATGGGCAGGTGGTGCAGTTGAACTGCAGCGTATCGATTGCGTTATTGCTCATAGTTTATGCCTCCTCGACGGGATCGACGGATAGGACAATCTCGCTGGCACCTAGGTCGAGCGCTTGTTGGATGACCTTTGCCGGCAGTGGGAAGCTTTCCATAATGCTCGGCTTAAACGCGCGGACCTTGCCCGCAAACAGTTCCTCGTCGCCTGCCAGAATGCGCACGCGGGCGGCGTCGACCGGTCGGCGGACGCGGAAGTTGAGTTTGGTGAGTGCCACAGCCGTAATGCGTCCCGGCAGCGCGTATCCCGCAATGCCGGCAGGGGAGACAGTGAGCTCGCAGTCCGGAACGGCGCCCGCGCCGGTCCCCAGCGCGTACGCCGCTGCAGCTGCGCCAGCCCTCTCGGACTCGGTCGTCACGTTGTCGGCCAGGTCGTGCACGTGCAGCACGTTGCCACAGGCAAAGATGCCCGGCACACCCGTTTGCAGGCTCTGGTCCACCACGGCTCCGCGCGTGCGTGGATCAAGCTCAACGCCCGCGCCCACCGAAAGCTCGTTTTCGGGAATCAGACCCACCGAAAGCAGCAGCGTGTCGCACGGAACGATGCGCTCCGTCCCGGCAATGGGCGCCAGGTGCTCGTCGACCTGGCTTACCTCGACGGCCTCCACGCGGTCGTGCCCGATCACGCGTGTGACGGTGGTGGACAGGTGCAGCGGAATTCCAAAGTCGTCCAGGCAGTTCTTGACGTTGCGGCGCAGGCCGTTGGCGTACGGCATGAGCTCGTACACGCCCTCGACGGAAATCCCCTCGAGCGTGCAGCGGCGCGCCATGATAAGCCCGATGTCGCCCGAGCCCAAAATGACGGCGCGCGAGCCAGGCTTGAGGTTTTCGATATTGATATATCGCTGCGCCAAGCCGGCCGTAAAAACGCCGGCGGGACGGCTGCCGGGAATCTTGATCTCGCTGCGTGTACGCTCGCGGCACCCCATGGCAAGGACGACCGCACGCCCGGTGAGCTGAAGCATGCCGGTACGGCTCATGAGCGTGACGGTATGGACTGCGGTGGTTCCCGCGGCCTCGCCCGTGTCCGGGTCGCCTACGCTCGCGCCCTCGTCCGAATCGATCCCAAGCACCATGCTGCCCAAGAACAGCGCAATGTCGGTCGCGCGCACCTGGTCGATAAAGCGCTGCGCGTACTCGGGGCCGGTGAGTTCCTGCTTAAAGTGCGATAGGCCAAAACCGGGGTGGATGCACTGGCGCAGGATGCCGCCCAGATGCTGCTCGCGCTCCACGATGGCCACGTGTGCGCCGGCTTTATGTGCGGCAAGTGCAGCCGCCATGCCGGCGGGGCCGCCGCCGATAACGACCACGTCGAAGGCCTGTGTCGTCACCGAGCCACCGACCTTGTGCGTCGTTTCCACATCTAGCTTCGCCATCCTAGCGCACCCCCTTCAGCGGTCCCTCAACCAGCCAAGAACCTGCGTCCTCCAACAACACCTCGCTGGGGTCGCAGCCCAGCTCGCGCGCCAGGATCGCAACCACGCGGCTCTGGCAAAAACCACTCTGACACCGACCCATGCCGGCACGACAGCGGCGCTTGACGCCCTCGACCGAAACCGCGCCCGGGCGGCGTCGGATCGCGGCCACAATCTCGGCCTCGGGCACCGTCTCGCAGCGGCAGACAATCTGTCCCCACGCGGGATCGGACTCGATCAGCTCTTCCTTGCGCGCCAGCGGTGCGCGGTCAAAGTCGTCCGGCGCGCGGCGAATTGGGTTCCAGTCCGCCCGCTCGTGCAGTTCCACGTCCGCCTCGCGCATCACGTGCTCCATGCGCTCGGCAATGGCCGGCGCGCTTGCCACGCCCGGCGACTGAATACCCGCCGCCTGGAATAGCCCCGGCACCACGGCCGACTGTCCAATAAAGAAGTCGTTCGTTCCCTGAATGACCGGACGCCCGCCGGCAAATGCGCGCACCACGCGGCGCGTATCCAGATCGGGCACCAGCTTGCGCGCGCCGGTCAGCAGCGCGTTCACATCGCTCGCATAGGTCTGCGTGTCGCCGGGCTCGCGCACGGCGGCGGTCGCGGTAATCACGGTGTTGCCATGTACGGTGCCCGTGACGATAACGCCCTTCGATATCGGCGTCGGCACGGGGTAGAGCGGCATGAGCGCACGCGGCTCCTTGTCCAGCACCACAATATTGCCCTGGCGCCAGGCCATCTGAAACTCCTCGGCGCCGGCCATATGCGAGATGTCCGCGGCACCGTTGCCCGCGGCGTTAATCAGGTAACGGCAGCGCACGTCACCGGCGGGCGTTGCCAGCGTAAAGCGCGCGCGGCCCTTGCTGTCGGCAGCAACGCCCTCGTCGTGCGAGCTAGCGACCTCAATCGCTTCCACCGGTGCGGAACGCATAAACGTCACGCCGTTGGCGACCGCGTTCTCCAGCGCGGCGATGGCCACTTCAAACGGGTCAACGTAACCGGTCGAGGGACACCACAGCGCGCATGTTGCGTCGGCACTGGCACGCGGTTCAAGTTCGTGGATGCGCTCGGGGCCAATGATTGACAGCTCGGGTACGCCGTTCGCCAGCCCATTGCGGCGCAGCTTCTCCAGGTGTGTCCGGTCCTCGTCGCTAAAGCCCAGCACCATCGACCCGGTGCGGCGGAACAAAAAGCCCAGCTCCTGGGCCCATGTGCCATACAGCTCGCAACCACGGGCGTTGACCTGCGCCTTTACCGTGCCCGGCGCAGGATCGTAGCCGGCGTGCACCAGGCCGCCGTTGGCCTTCGAAGCCCCCAGTGCTATGTCGTTGGCCGCTTCGACCACGCAAATGGACAGGTCAAACCGCGCGAGCTGCCGCGCGATGGCGCATCCCGTGATGCCAGCGCCAACAATCGCGATATCAAACGTTTCCGCCACAGTGCCTCCCAGACGAGTTGACAGGCCGTCAATAGGACTATCCTACGGTCTGCACAGCCCCAGTGCAGCGGCAATGCGGCGAACAGCCCCGCTGCATCCGCCAACGGCAGGCGAGGGGAGACTCAGTAACGTCGATAACCTCGTCTGCCGTCCCTGGCGTCAGAGGTTTGTCTCGTTCTGTAACAGTTAGCTGATGATTTGGGTTGTAGATGTTACAGATCGAGACAAACCTTCCGACGGATTTTGAATGTCTCGATCTGTAACAGTAAGAGGGGTTTTGGGGCCCTAGATGTTACAGATCGAGATTTAAGTCGGGGAGGGACCCCTGTGTCTCGATCTGTAACACCTAGACCCGAATTTGCCGAGCAACTGTTACAGATTGAGATGTTTGTGTCTGTGGCCGCCGCTGGGTCCCACCAGGGTCCCGCTCGAACGACCCCCGTGTTACACTAGACCGGACTGTAAATATTCCGAAAGGTACACCTCAATGTCCAAGTACATCTCCGAGCTCATGTCGCCGCAGCTTATGGGCGTCGTCTATGCCTTCGTTGGCTTTATCATCGTCCTCTATGTGCTGTCGGTCGTCTATGTGTTTATCGACGCTCGCCGCCGCGGCGCCAGCGCTTACGTGGCATGGGGCATCATCGCCCTCATCCCGTTTGTAGGCCTCATCGCCTACTTGGTTCTGCGCCCGCACTCCTACGCGTCCGACCGCGAGGAGCAGGAGCTGGACATGGCCCTGCGCGAGCGCCAGCTTGCCCAGTACGGCACCTGCCCGCAGTGCGGCGCGCCCATCGAGAAGGACTTCGTCGTCTGCCCGGTGTGCGATACCCAGGTTCGCAACGTGTGCCCCAGCTGCCATCGCCCGCTCGATGCGCACTGGAAGGTCTGCCCCTACTGCCGAACTCGCATCCAGTAACGCATCCATCGCCGGGCCGGCCACAAGCCACGGGCACCGCGCGCCCCGCGCAAGCCACCCGCCCCCACACGATGAAGCATGCGTAGAAAATCGCCCGCCGTGCCATTAAGGTGCGGCGGGCGCTTGTATACCATGGCAACCTGCCTATAATGATGCAAGTTAAAACGCCGAGCGCATCGCACGCACTTGCATCAGGCATCCGAGAGGAGAAAACATACCCATGAAGGCACTCTACAATGACGGTTCGGTGGCCGAGCTCCCGCAGGACGAGGTCACGCACGTCATCCGCCACTCTGCCGCGCACATCATGGCGCAGGCCATCAAGCGCCTCTATCCCGAGGCCGACTTTGCCTACGGCCCCGCGACCGACAACGGCTTTTACTACGACGTCGACCTGCCCGAGGGCGTCAAGATCAGCGAGGACGACTTCCCCGCGATCGAGGCCGAGATGAAAAAGATCGTCAAGGAGAACCTTAAGTTCACCGTCTTTGAGAAGCCCCGCGCCGAGGCCATCGCCCTTATGGAGGAGCGCGGCGAGAAGTACAAGGTCGAGCACATCGGCGACCTGGACGACGACGCCCGCATCACCTTCTACCAGCAGGGCGACTACATCGACATGTGCGTCGGCCCCCACATCTGCTACACCAAGGCGCTCAAGGCCTTTAAGCTCACCGGCGTCTCGGGCGCCTACTGGAAGGGCGACAAGGACAACAAGATGCTCACCCGCATCAACGGCGTCGCCTTTGCCACCAAGGAAGAGCTCGACGAGCACATGCATATGCTGGAGGAGGCCAAGAAGCGCGACCACCGCAAGATCGGCCGCGAGATGGACCTCTTTATGATGCGCGACGAGGCCCCCGGCTTCCCGTTCTTCCTGCCCAACGGCATGATCCTTAAAAACACGCTGCTGGACTACTGGCGCGAGATTCACCACAAGGCCGGCTACGTGGAGATCTCCACGCCGCTCATCATGAACAAGCAGCTGTGGAAGACCTCGGGCCACTGGGACCACTACAAGGACAACATGTACTCCACCGTCATCGACGACGAAGAGTACTGCATTAAGCCCATGAACTGCCCGGGCGGCGTGCTGGTGTACGCCTCCAAGCCGCATTCTTATCGCGAGCTGCCCATTCGCGCCGGCGAGATTGGCCTGGTGCACCGCCACGAGCTGCGCGGCGCCCTGCACGGCCTGTTCCGCGTGCGCTGCTTTAACCAGGACGACGCTCACCTGTTTGTGCGTCCCGACCAGCTGACCGACGAGATCGTGGGTGTGGTCAACCTCATCGACTCCGTGTACCAGAAGTTTGGCTTTAAGTACCACGTTGAGCTTTCCACCCGCCCCGAGGACTCCATGGGTTCGGACGAGGACTGGGCTCGCGCCGAGGAGGGCCTGCGCACCGCTCTGGAGAAGCTGGGCATGGACTACGAGGTCAACGAGGGCGACGGCGCCTTCTACGGCCCCAAGATCGACTTCCACCTGGAGGACTCGCTCGGCCGTACCTGGCAGTGCGGTACCGTCCAGCTCGACTTCCAGATGCCGCTCAACTTTGACCTGGAGTACGTGGACGCCGACGGCACCAAGAAGCGCCCCATCATGCTGCACCGCGTGTGCTTTGGCTCCATCGAGCGCTTTATCGGCATTCTGATTGAGCACTTTGCGGGCAAGTTCCCCACCTGGCTGGCTCCCGTGCAGGTCAAGGCACTTCCGGTTTCCGAGAAGAGCCGCGACTACGCCCACGAGGTGTGCGCCAAGCTGGAGGAGGCCGGCATTCGCGTGGTCTGCGACGACCGCGACGAGAAGATCGGCTACAAGATCCGCGAGGCCCGCAGCATCGACCGCGTGCCCTACATGCTCATTCTGGGCGAGAAGGAGGTCGAGGCTGGCAACATCTCCGTCCGCGATCGCTCCAACGAGACCGTTCAGATGAGCGTTGACGAGTTTGTGGCCAAGGTGCTCGAGGAGATCAAGACTCGCGCCTAGCACAAACAACACAAGAATTAACAAAGGCGATCGTCCTCGCGGGCGGTCGCCTTTTTGTTGTCTATAGAAGAAAAGCCGCTGGTTAGAGCGGCTATTTTGTTGTGCAAAAAGGTACAGGTTTTTGTATCTTTCGACGTTGCTCATTATACGAGCAAACTGCTCGCGTTTTCCCAGATTGCACAAAATGCGCCGCGAATGGGCGCATCTCCATACCCCTCTACAAAAACCTGTACTTTTGCGACTGCGCCTAGCTACGAGCGAGAAGCCTGTTCTTAACGCCCCTGCACCCGCGTGTGTCGTGGATGCAAGTTAAGGGGGCGAGAGATGGAACAGACGATGCGGCGCCAAGAGCAGCTGCCCGGCGCCTTTAGTGGCGCTGCTACCAACAGCCAGCATGGCCGCGTCCGCTGGTATCTGGTCCACACCCCCAACGGTAAAGAGCGCGAGACCTGCGAAAAGGTCCGCCGCATTATCCCGCACGAGCTGATGCAGGACGCTTTTGTGATGCAAAAGGAGTTCTGGTTTAAGCGGGACGGCGCCTGGTCGCTCCAAACCAAACCCATGTACAAGGAATACTTCTTCGTCGCCACGCGCGATGCCGCCCTGCTCGATAAGGCCTTGGCCCAGTTGAGCTTTGGCTGCCGCATTGCCGGCAGCAGGGAGCGGGCCTATGCGCCTATGCCGGACGATGCGCAGGACTGGTACCGCAGCGTGCTCGACGACGACGGCGTGGTGCGCAACAGCGTAGCCCGCATAGAAGATGGCGTGCTGCACATAGAGCAAGGCCCGTTGGTGGGTCAAGAGACCCGTGTAAAGAAGATCGACCGTCATAAACGCTGGTGCCTGGTGGACGTGGGCGAAGGCGACTCCGCATTCAGGGAGCTGCTTCCGTTGGACGTTCCCAGTAAGACGTAAGGGGACGTCGCACTGGTAATTCATTCGTATTTTGAATTCATCGATGGGGGGGATCCCTGGGAACAGGGACGTGAATTTGAACTTGACTGTTGAAGAGAAGACTGAAAGCAGCGCATCCATGGGGGAGACACTAGCTATTCAGAAGATACAACCGAGCGGTACGCTGGCCTACCGTTTCTTGAAGAGACTGTTTGATCTTGTCTTCAGCCTTTGCGTGAGTGTGGTGCTGTTCATTCCTGTTGCTGTCGTGTGCGTGCTCATCCGCCTCGAGTCTTCGGGTAGCCCTGTGTATGCGCAAGAACGTGTTGGCAAGGGCGGTAAGGCTATAAAGATCCTTAAGCTTCGCAGCATGGTCGCCGACGCCGGTAACGTGCAGAAGTATCTGAGCCCTGAGCAGCTATATCAGTGGGAAGTCGAGCGCAAGGTCGATGATGATCCTCGTATTACCAAAGTCGGCCAGTTTATTCGTAAGTGCTCCATCGACGAGATGCCGCAGTTCCTGAACGTGCTAAACGGCGATCTTTCCGTCATCGGACCGCGTCCCATTACAAGAGACGAACTTGAGCAGCATTTTTCCGATGAGGAAAAGGCCGAGCTACTTTCTGTCCAGCCTGGCATCACGGGCCTGTGGCAGGCGACCGATCGCAACGCTGCGACGTTCGAGAGCGGTCTGCGTCAAAAGATCGAGCTTCATTACGTGCGTAACCGATGCTTCCGCATGGATTGGAAATGTTTTACCGGCACCTTTGGTGCCATGTTTGGCAGGAAGAGGACGGGGCGATAAGTGGCTATTGAGAATGGACCTCTGGTTAGCGTTATTGTTCCAACTTATAAAAGGGCAGATCGGCTGACAAAAGCGTTAAATTCTATTTCTAATCAGTCTTACAAGAATCTCGAAATACTTGTCGTTAACGACAACGAAGTGAATTCCAAGTGGGATAAGGAAACAAATAAAGTACTTTTAGCATGCGAAGATTCGCGTCTAAGGATTATCCATACTGCTGGTCGTACGGGCGGGGGTTCCGCGCGTAATTATGCATGTCGTCAAGCGATGGGCGATTACCTGGCATTTCTTGATGATGATGATGAGTTTCTCTCAGATAAGGTCGAAACGCAGCTTGTCTATATGCTGGAAAACGGCCTCGATATGTGCTGGCAGGATGTCTCTTGGTATAACGAGTCGGGTAAACTCGTGGAGCATCGCCGGCTCAATCATTGTGATGATTTCTCAAAACAGGGTTTGCTCAGAGCGCATCTATTAACGCCAATAGCACCCACATCAATCTACATGCTAAAGAAGAGTCTGTTTGACGTGACCGAGGGATTCGGCGAAGTTGCTACGGGCCAAGACTGGTGGCTAATGCTTCGTTGTATTGAAGCTGGTGCGCGTATTGGCTATATGCCAGAAGTCCACGTGCATCAGTATCTGCATTCTGGCGAGCGCCTTTCTCTGGGAAACAACAAGATCGAAGGCGAAGTGGCGAGACACAAGGTCGTTCAAAGTTATTACCCACAGCTCGATAAGAAAGATATCAACTATATAGAGTTTCGACATAACGCCGTTTTGGCATTTGCAATGAAGCGTAGTCGACGATATGTGGATGCGTTCGGCTATGCGATCAAGGCTTTCTTTGCGTCGCCGAGTGCCTGCGTTACCGAAGCTTTTGGATTCTTTAGGAAAAGTAAATCTTAGCTACGAGTTATGAACCGTAATTTCAATTTTTCTGAGGAGTCGTTTTATGACTGAAAAATTAAAGATCGCTGTCGCCGGTACCGGCTACGTCGGCCTGTCCCTCGCCGTCCTGCTCTCGCAGCACAACGAGGTCCACGCGCTGGACATCGTGCCCGAGAAGGTCGAGAAGATCAACGACTACCAGTCGCCCATCCAGGACGACGAGATCGAGCGCTTCCTGGCGGAGGCCAAGGCGGGGGAG
>ENA-OOZX01001512-OOZX01001512.1-human-gut-metagenome-genome-assembly--contig:-NODE-1512-length-14440-cov-2.876469_pt1 | contig 14440 bp, 6 predicted proteins | sample MGYA00241048_ERZ501412 | MGnify/ENA primary metagenome ERZ501412 (study PRJEB25962, sample SAMEA2042518) | human gut metagenome | biome: human gut; feature: human-associated habitat; material: faeces... | reverse complement strand
AATAACCTTTCCACTTTTTAAGACGTTCAAAGCGTTCAAACGGATAAATACAGCTTTCCATCATAGTTTGACACTTATAAGGGCAAAAAAAGCCGCTTTTGCGGCTTTTAATTGCGTTCTAAGGCATTTTATCCCTTTCTGGTACATGTTATCAAGCGAGACTGAATAATCATTGCACGTTTCGTGTATTTGGCAATGTCATCAACCAGTCCAGCATGTAAAAGACTACTCTTAGTGATTCCGACCTGTTTCTCCGTCAGAGTTTCAAAAATGGCCGATATACTACCAAAGTAGATGTTCTTTTTCTCAAAAATCAAATGTACATGGATAACTTTACTCATGATATACGGTATTTATTTCACTGCAAATATACCAAATATCAGCTATATGGAATAATTTCAATGAATAAAAATAGGAGAGAAGCGAAGCGCTCCCCTACTCCACTTGCATAAATTACACCATTTGGTTATCTTTGTATATGGAAGTATGGCCTGGGCAAAGAATCGGAGTAAAATAATACCATACTGCCTGAATTCTCCCCTACCCCACTCCTAATGTAAAGAGATTCATTTGAACGGCGTTCAAACAAGGTTCAAATGTAAGCTCGATGTAAAGCGATGTAAACGCTTCGTTTTTCCACCCAGCTCACTCCTACCCCGTTCTAACGCTTTGAAAACCAAAGCAATCAGATATTTTCAGACCGACCGAACTTTGACACGCATCGTTTCTCCCCCCTTAATTGCTTACCTCTGCATCTGCCTTTGCACAAACAAAGACGGTGACGGGTACGGTAACAGACGCTGCTAATGAACCACTAATAGGCGCATCGGTGCTCGTACAAGGAACTTCCACCGGAACCATTACAGACATGGACGGTAATTTTTCGATTGATGTTAACCCCAATCAAATACTCACCATCAGTTTTATCGGATATGAAACAAAAACAATCCCTGTCTCCAACCAGAAAACATTAAATGTCGTTCTGCAAGAAACTGTAAACCAACTGGACGAACTTGTTGTCGTTAGCTACGGTACACAGAAAAAAAGGGATTTGACCGGATCTGTTTCCAAGATAGATGCAGGAGAATTAGAAAGTTTTCCTGTAGGACAATTTGCCCAAAAACTTCAAGGACAGGTAGCAGGTGTACAAATTAACCAATCTACAGGACAGCCGGGTAAAGGTATGGGATTCCGTATCCGTGGTGCAGCATCTATCAATGGTGGTAGTTCACCTTTATTCGTGGTCGATGGAATCCCTATCAATATGGACCTAAGCAGTATCAATCCGGATGAAATCGAAACCTTTTCCATCTTGAAAGATGCCGCTGCCACTTCTTTGTATGGATCACGTGCCGCCAACGGTGTCGTACTGATCACAACGAAAAGAGGAAAACAAGGTAAAACTCAAGTGGATGTGAATGCTTCATTCGGTATTCAGACTTTAAAGGGACTAAAGACTCCGGATGTTATGAACGGGGAAGAATTTGCCCAATACAAAAAAGAATACTACGAAGATGCTGCCAGATATGAAGGTTATACCGGAGGAGTTCCAGAACAATATCAAAATCCATCCCAATACGGTACTGGTACCAATTGGTATGACTTACTGACACGCAATGCCGCCACACAGAATTACAGTATCAGTGTGACAGCCAATAAAGACAAGTTCAATACAGCTATCGTATTAGGCTACTTCCGCCAAGACGGTGTTATGTACAATTCTAATTTCGAACGTTACTCTTTACGTGCAAACAATGATTATCAAGTAAACGACCGCTTAAAATTAGGACTGAACATAGCTCCCACCTTGCAAATCAAAAACAACCAAAATACAGACGGAGGTTGGCAGATATTAAGTGCTGCGTTCTTGGCTGACCCAACTGTAAATCCTTACGATGAAAATGGAGAACCTATTCTTTCTCTAAACTCTCCAGGGATGTTCCCTCAACCTAACTGGATACGTGTTTTACATGAAAAAACAAGTAAAACACAGGATTTGGCCTTATTAAGCAATGCTTTTGCAGAACTGGATATATGGAACGGTATCAAATATAAATTCCAGGCTGGTTTCGATTTAGGTGCCAAGAACTATAGAGATTTTACACCTTCGACAGCCGGTGGAGCCATGTTTACTGCTCCCCCTCAAAAAGCAAGTGGACAATACAACACCAACTTCCACTATAGTTGGACTATCGAAAATATGTTGATGTATAACCATAAATTCGGAAACCATAATATAGATGCACTGGTCGGTTATAGTGCACAAAAATATTCCAACGAATATAACCAACTAACAGCAACTGACTTTCCAAGTGATGATATTCCTTGGATGGGTGCCGGTGCTACAAAAAACGGTGACAACAACATCGAGCAATGGGCATTAGCCTCTGTCATCGCACGCGCGAATTATAGCTTCAAAGACCGCTATTTACTCCAGGCGACATTCCGCCGAGATGGTTGCTCCCGTTTTGGGGCAGGCAATAAATATGCAAATTTTCCTTCCATATCCGCCGGATGGATTGTATCTGACGAAGCCTTCATGGAACCAGTAACCAATGTTATGAACTACCTGAAAATAAGGGCCAGTTATGGACTAACTGGTAACTACAACATTGGTAATTACCGATATATTGCGGGAGTTAGCACTTATAACTATGTCTTAGGTGGCTCTTTAGCTCCGGGAAAAGGATTAGGTAATTTAGGGAACAATGCTCTTACTTGGGAAGAAACAAAGCAACTGGACTTAGGTGTCGATATCGGTTTCCTAAACGATCGTATCTATTTGATGTATGACTATTATAATAAAAAAGTCGATGGACTTTTGTATCAAGTCGATATTCCAAGAGCTTCCGGCTTTTCCAACATTTATTCCAATATCGGTGATTACAAAGCATGGGGACATGAAATCACTTTGCAATCTCGTAATCTTGTCGGTGATTTCAAATGGACTACCAACTTGAATATAGCCTTCAACCGGAATGAAATAACCAAAATGGGAACAAACAACACCCCAAAAGGTGGATATTCCAATCAGGAAGATTTCAACCGTTTAGCAGTAGGAGAACCTATCGGTATATTCATGGGATATGTATTTGACGGCGTATATATGACCGAAGAAGAGTTTAATTCCCAACCAAAGCACGCCTCATCTGAGATCGGAACGGTCCGCATGAAAGATGTCAGTGGTCCTAACGGTGTTCCTGACGGTATAATCGACAACAATGACCGTGTAAAAATTGGTGATCCGAATCCGGATTTTATTTATGGTATGACAAATGAATTTTCCTGGAAGAACTTCGATCTGAGCATTCTGATCAGTGGACAAGTAGGTGGTGACATTATCAATTCAAACTACGAACATACCTTGAATATCGACGGTTGTTTCAATGTATTGAAAAAAGTTGTCAATCGTTGGCGCTCTCCGGAAAATCCGGGTGACGGACAGGTTCCGAGAACAAAAGCCGGTACCACGGAATTATTCCGCTTCAATAATAGCAGTTGGGTATATGATGCTTCTTATTTGACCATAAAGAATATCACTCTGGGCTATACAATTCCGATTAAACCGAGTCAATACCTCTCTAAACTCCGGGTATATGTAACAGCTCAGCAATTAGTCACATTCACTAAATACCCAGGTATGAATCCGGAAATAGCCATGAATGAAGATATGGGATGGAACGGTTTAGGAGTAGATCGTACAACTTACCCGGTTCCAAGAACATTCAGTATCGGATGTAACATTTCATTCTGACAGAAAAACAAATTATAAATTTAAAGCGAAAGATCATGAAAAAGATATTTAGTTTAGTTGTTGCATTGTTGACTTTGGTTTCTTGTTCGGAAGATTTTCTGAATCTGACGCCTCAATATTATCCGAATGATGCGACATTCTTTAAAACTCAAGAGCAATTCACTCAAGCAGTGAACGGAGCCTATTCCGCTCTACGGGGAGTATCGGCAAGACAAGGATACCTGATGGGAGAAATGCGTTCCGACAATACACATTACACCCGCTATAAAGCAGACCGTGGTCTACACATCTTGTATCGTGAAAATATCGCGGATTTTGTTGTAGATGACCAGAACCAATGGACAAATGAAATGTATTATGCATGTTATACGGGCATTTCAAGAGCCAACACCATTCTGAACCGCATTGAAGGGACGACTTTTCCCGATGATTTCAAAAATAAAACGATCGGAGAAGCTAAATTCATCCGTGCTTTCATGTATTTCCAATTGGTGCAATGCTACGGAGACGTCCCTTTGCATCTGGAAGAAGTGACAGGAGCGGACAACGCATTCTTACCTCGTTCATCTGTTAACGATATCTATACAGCCATCGTTGATGATGTGAAAGATGCCATAGAGAAACTTCCGACGGTCAAATTCCCGCAAAATGGTGCTGCAACCAAAGGAGCTGCCAAAATGCTCTACGCTTATGTATTAATGACAAAGCCAGATCGAGATTATGCAACAGCGGAAACGCAGTTAAAAGATATCATGAATATGGGATATGAATTACTTCCCAATTATGCCGATATATATGACACATCCAAAAAGAACGGAAAAGAATCGATTTTCGAAATCCAGTATCAAATGGGAGATCAGGGACAGCAAAGTGATTGGTTATACTACTTTATTCCCAAAACAACGAATGCAGAAATTATTACAGGTGTTCCGGATTGTAGTACGTTACTGACAGGAGGCTGGAATGTTCCGACACCGGAAATGATCGCTTCTTACGAACCTGGAGACCTGCGTGTCGACCCATCTATCGCTGTTGCAGTCGGTACACTGGATGCAGCAAACGCCTTAGTCGTAGCTGATGTACTAAAAGTCGGTGATCCCAAGATCAATGATTATCCAGTTAATTATCCATTTATCAATAAATACCGTCACGCACACTCCAAAATAGAAAATACAGACGATAACTGGCCTGTTTACCGCTATGCGGACTGCCTGTTATTGTTAGCTGAATGTCTGGTGGAGCAAGGACGTGCAGGAGACGCAGCACCCTATGTCAATCAAGTACGTGCGCGTGCAGGTTTACCTGCTGTTACAACAATCAATGCCGAGGTAGTTGCCAATGAGCGACGTCACGAACTCGCATTTGAGAACCATCGTTGGTATGATTTATTGAGAACAGGAAAAGCTATTGAAGTAATGACTGCCTACGGAAAATATATCAAAACGATTGATACGGAACTTCCTGAACGTACCTATCAGATAAAGCCGGAATATTTGCTTTATCCGATACCTTATAACGAGTTGCAATTAAATGACCAGCTCAAACAAAATCCAGGTTATTAATTATCATATTAACAAAAAGACCTTTACTTTTGTAGTAGAGGTCTTTTTACTATTAGCACCATGAATACACAACGTATTATCAAAAACTTTATATATACCGTCGCAGGAGGTATCCTGTCTCTCGGAACGACTGGTTGCAGTGGCAACAAAGCGGAAACGACAGACAGTTTTTCCACTTTGGAAGCCCAGTTTTCCAACCCTTCATCCGAGTACCGTACAGCCCCTTTTATGGTTTGGAACGGAAAAGTTACAGAAATTGAAATCGACCGTATGCTGAAAGACTTTAAAGATGCAGGCTGCGGAGGTGCGTTTATCCATCCCCGTCCGGGCATGATCACGGAATATATGTCGGACGAATGGTATTCCCTCTACCGTTATGCCGTCGATAAAGGAAAAGAGATGGGACTGGACATCTGGATTTACGATGAAAACTCCTATCCCAGCGGCTTTGCCGGAGGACATGTTCCCGAAGATATGCCCGAATCCTACAACCAAGGACAAGGACTTGAGTTGACAAAAACAGATCTTCTGCCTGACAAGACAGACGAATATTTCATCATCCTTAAAAAAGAAGGGGACAAATGGGCAGATATCACGAACGCCCTGAGCCAGCATAAAAAAGCAAAAGGAGAATATTACCTCTACAAAAAGACCTATTTAGGCAAATCAGACTGGTACGGAGGGTATTCTTACGTAGACCTGCTCGTACCCGGTGTGACTGAAAAGTTCATCGACCTCACGATGAAAGGATACGAAAAAACAATAAAGGACGAATTTGGCAAATCTGTTTTCGGTATCTTCACAGATGAGCCCAACATCAGCAGTCCCGGAGGCTTGCGCTGGACACCAGACTTGTTCGAAGTATTCCGGAAACAGTGGGGATACGATCTAAAACCACTACTTCCCCTTCTGGACGAAGAGACGGGCAATTGGAAACAGGTACGTCATAACTATATGGAAACCCTGTTGCAAATGTTTGTCGACCGCTGGTCCAAACCTTGGCACCACTACTGCGAGACGAACAACCTGAAATGGACCGGACACTATTGGGAACACGGTTGGCCGCAAATGAACGACGGACCGGACAATATGGCAATGTACGCCTGGCATCAGGTACCCGCTATCGACATGCTGTTCAACCAGTTCGACGAAACCAACCCGCAAGCACAGTTCGGCAATATCCGTGCAGTAAAAGAATTGCGCAGTGCCGCCAACCAAACAGGTTGTAACCGTACCCTCAGCGAAACTTATGGTGGTGGAGGTTGGGACGAAACTTTTAAAGATTTCAAACGGTTAGGCGATTGGGAGTATGCACTCGGGGTCAACTTCATGAACCAACATTTAGCCCATATGACACTAACAGGAGCACGCAAATACGACTATCCGCCGGTATTCACCTATCATTCTCCCTGGTGGCCCGACTATCGCGAACTGAATGACTATTACGGACGCCTTTCATTTGTTATGAGCAAAGGCATCCAGAAAAACGATATTTTGGTTCTGGAACCCAACTCGACTTTATGGAGCTATTACGTCCATGCAGGAAGTTCCCCGAAACTCATGGAGATAGGAACCAATTTCCAAGCTTTTGTTACAACTTTGGAAAAGAACCAGGTAGAATATGACCTCGGTTCCGAAAACATCATCAAAGACCTCGGAAAGGTAGAAAACGGGCGTTTCATCGTCGGCAATGCCTCCTACTCGACTGTCGTTCTGCCTCCCATGATGGAGACCTTAAACAAGCCTACCTTCAACCTCTTGCAACAATTTGTAGAACAAGGTGGACAGATCATAACCTTCTCCGCTCCCACCCGGATAGACGGGGCTGTCAATGACGAACTGGCCGGACTGTTGACCGGTACAACCGTCACATCACTCCCGGAACTATCCAAAGATGTAATCGCCCGGTATTTCTCTTCCGATAACTTCAGGATTACTTTCAACAGTGGTAACCTGTATCACCATCGTCGCCGGTTTGCAGACGGAGAATTGGTTTTTCTCGTCAACTCTTCTATGGATGAAGTTGTTGACGGCACCCTTTCGACGCAGGGAAAAGCCATGTTGGAAATGGATGCTCTGAACGGGGAAATCTATACGTATCCGTCTTCAAAAGAAAAAGGCATACTAAGTACATCTTTCCGGATCGAACCGGCAGGAAGCCTCTTGCTTTACTGTTCTGACAAGAACCCTAAAAACTATCCGGAACGCCCCGGAAAAGCGGGAAGCAGCCCGGTGACGGCAACAAGCCGGACCACCGTCAGCCGTTTACGCGACAATGCTCTGACAATTGACTTTTGCGATGTTACGGTTAAAGGAAAGACTTACAAGAAACAACATTTCTCCCGTGCCGCCGATATCGCCTTCAAAGCGCACGGATTCACCAACGGCAATCCTTGGAATACCTCCGTACAATACAAACGGAATATCCTCGACCGCGACCACTTTAAGGATGGCGGCTTCACGGCCTCCTATCATTTTACGGTAAACGATGCTTTCGACTATTCCGGTATCAAACTGGTTTCCGAACGCCCCGAACTATTTACCGTAAAAATCAACGGAAATCTCGTGAACGCTCTTCCAGGTGAATGGTGGCTGGACCGTTCTTTCGGCGTTTATCCGATAGGCGGACAGGTGAAAAAAGGTAGCAATACGGTAGAACTCAGCATCAACCCGATGCGTATTTTTGCAGAGATAGAACCGGTCTACATCATCGGAAACTTCTCGGTCGTACCCGAACAAGAGGGATGGAGCATCGGTGCACCACAGGAATCGTTCACACTGGGTAGCTGGAAAGAACAAAAGCAACCGTTCTACTCATGGGATATGAGCTATAGCAAAGAATATACCCTCGATGACCTTACAGGCAGATATGCCGTCAAACTGAACAAATGGAACGGGACGGTAGCAGAAGTATACGTCAACGGACAGAAAGCCGGTATGATCGCCTTCGACCCCTGGCAACTGGATGTAACATCCTACCTGAAAGAAGGCAGCAACACGATCGATGTACATGTGATCGGCAGTTTGAAGAACCTGTTAGGCCCGCATTACCGGAATCCGGCTCCCGGCCTGGCATCTCCCTGGCATTGGAAAAACGTAGACAAACCGATATCCGGAAAAGAATACCAGATGATGGATTACGGGCTGATGGAAGATTTTGAATTAATTCATTAAACATACACGAAAAGAGGGTGCGTGCTTTTCCGGAAAAGCATGGCACCTTTTTCAAAAAAGGACGGCAGCATGAAAAATAGACTTTTAAACATTTGTATCTTATGTATGGTTTTTCCTTTCTTTCTACAGGCAGCGGACACACATTCCGTTTATAACCTGCGATGCGAACAGGAAGAAAACCCGTTAGGAATCGAAACAGGACAACCTTGTTTCAGCTGGCAGATACAGGCACAACAACGGAACTTCGAACAATCGGCCTGGCAGATATTAGTGGCCGATTCTCCGGAAAAACTACAGGCCGGCAATGGAAATATCTGGGACAGCGGAAAAACGCTTTCTTCCGCCTCGATCCTTGTTCCTTTCAAAGGAAAAGAATTGAAAGCAGGACAGACCTACTACTGGAAAGTAAGGAGTTGGGATAAGGAGGACAGCCCTTCCCGCTGGAGCTGTATCCATACCTTCGGCATGGGGCTTCTTTCGGAAAAAGACTGGAGCAATGCCAAATGGATTGCACTGGAAAAAGACAGGAAAGACGAAATCGTCACGATAGGGCTGCACGGACTGGCCAACGTGGACCGGGAACTCAAAGGCAAAAAGATCGGTATGTACCGCCTCCCCCAATTCCGAAAAGAATTTACGGTTCAAAAACCGGTAAAACGAGCGACCGCCTATGTCTCCGGACTCGGACATTTCGATATGTTCCTGAATGGAGAGAAGGTGGGTAACAACTTTCTCGATCCGGGATGGACAAAATATGATAAATGTGCGCTGTATGTCACTTTCGATCTGTCCGGACAGCTAAAGCAAGGCGGAAACGCAATAGGCGTCATGTTGGGAAACGGCTTTTTCAATATCCCGCGGGAACGTTATTTCAAACTGCTTGCTTCATATGGCGCTCCGCGCCTCTTGATGAAAATACAAATCGAATATGCAGACGGCAGTACGCAGGACATCGTAACCGGTACAGACTGGAAAACAACCGAAAGCCCCGTTACCTACAGCAGTATTTACGGCGGTGAAGATTACGATGCCACGAAAGAACAGACCGGATGGATGCAACCCGGTTTCGACGACCGTACCTGGAACAAAGCCCTCGACACAGGCTGGAAAACCCGGCTCCTCTCCCAACGCTCCGCACCGCTGACCGTACGTGACCGAATCCCCACCGTCCGTCTTTTCAAGACCCGGAAAGGACAATGGGTGTACGATTTGGGACAAAACTTTTCCGGCATCATACGGCTTTCCCTGCATTCAAAGGACACGCATCCGGTTAAGCTCTATCCGGCCGAACTGCTGAATCCGGACAGTACCGTAAACCAAAGCGCGTCCGGCGCTCCTTTCTGGTTCGGTTACACACCGAAAGGAAAAGGTATTGAAAGTTGGCAACCCCAGTTTACCTACTACGGTTTTCGTTACGTGCAGGTCGAAGGTGCTGTTCCCGCCGGACAACCCAATCCGGACGGACTACCTGAAATAACGGAAATTACCGGTCTTCATACTTGCTATTCGGCCGAAGATGTCGGCAGTTTCCATTGTTCCAAACCGTTGTTCAATCAGACATACGAACTGATCGACTGGGCGATCCGCAGCAATATGGCAAGCGTGCTGACCGACTGCCCGCATCGTGAGAAGTTGGGTTGGCTGGAAGAAGCGCACCTGATGCAATACTCCGTACAATACCGCTACAACCTGGCACGCCTGTACGAAAAGACATTCAACGATATGCGCTCCACACAAGCAGCCAACGGCATGATACCGACCATTGCTCCCGAACTAGTCGAATTCGAAGGAGGCTTCAAGGATACGCCGGAATGGGGAAGCACATTTGTCATCAGCCCTTGGTACATCTACCAATGGTATGGCGATACGCGCCCGATCGAAACCTATTATCCGGATATGCAACGCTACATCGACTACCTTTCCTCGAAAGCCGATAACCATATTATCGCCTACGGCTTGGGAGACTGGTTCGACATCGGTCCGGAAAGTCCGGGAGAATCGCAACTGACCTCCAATGGCGTAACGGCAACGGCTATCTACTATTACGACGTCACCCTGATGGAGAAAATGGCAAACCTTTTAGGGAAGCCGGACGATGCACGCAAGTACCAGGAACTGGCGGCCCGGATCAAACAAGCCTTCAACCGGACTTTCTGGAACCCGTCCACCCGTACCTACGACCGCAACAGCCAGGCGGCAAACGCCGTCGCACTCTACATGGGACTGACGACTCCGGAAAACAGGCAGCAGGTATTCGATAACCTGATAGCCGATATCCGCGGACGCAACAACGCCCTGACGGCAGGCGACGTCGGCTACCGCTATGTCTTGCGTGCCCTTGAAGCCGGTGGCGCTTCGGATGTCATTTACGATATGAACTGCAAGTACGACACACCGGGATACGGTTGGCAACTGGCACACGGAGCTACTGCTCTCACCGAATCCTGGCAGGCATACGGCTTCGTATCGAACAATCATTTTATGTTGGGTCATCTGATGGAATGGTTGTTCAGCGGCTTAGGAGGCATCCGTCAGAAAGAAGATTCCTTCGGGTTTAAGCATATTGTCATCAAACCCGAACCGGTCGGTGATGTCCGCGACGCACAGGTTTCCTACGAATCGCCTTACGGACAGATTGTTTCCGACTGGAAAGACAACGATAAAGAATTTATCATCCGAGTGGAAGTACCGGCAAACAGCAAAGCCTCCGTCTATCTCCCGTCTGCCGACACGAAACAAATAACCGAAAGCGGTGTACGATTGGAAGATGTCCCCGGAATCAGTTGCAAACAAGAAGGAAATCGGTATGTCGTAGCAACAACAGGTTCCGGTACTTATACTTTCAAAGTGAAGAAAAATAAATAATGAAGAATACCATGAATACAACAAAAAAGGAAGTTAAAGTCGGACTGATCGGAGTCGGATTGAACACCTATTGGAATCAATTCGAAGGGCTTCTCTCCCGATTGACGGATTACCAAAGAATGATAAAAGAACGTATGTCCGGCTTACAGGCAACCGTGATTGACGGGGGAATGGTAGACAGCCCGGAAAAGGCAGCCCGGACAGCAGAAGTTTTAAAAAGTGAAGACATAGAAATCCTCTTCATCTTTATTTCGACCTATGCCCTTTCCTCAACGATCCTTCCGATCGCCCAGCGCATCAAGATTCCGGTTATCCTGCTCAACATACAACCCGTAGCCGCCATAAATTACGATTATATCAACGGATTAGGCGACCGTGGAAAAATGACCGGCGAATGGCTGGCTCACTGCCAAGCCTGTTCCACTCCGGAATTTGCCTGCGTATTCAACCGTGCCGGCATCAAATACGACATCCTGACCGGTTACCTCGAAGAACCATACGTATGGAACGAAATCGAAAACTGGATCGATGCGGTAAGGGCCGTACAAGGGATGCGTAACAACCGGATGGGTATTCTCGGACACTATTATTGCGGTATGCTGGACGTTTACACCGACATTACCCGGCAATCCTTCACTTTCGGCACTCACATAGAGCTTCTCGAAATGTGCGAACTCAAAGCTTACCGGGATGCTGTAACGGAAGACGAACGAATAGCAAAACGTCTGGAATTTTCCATGAAGTTTGAAGTCGACCCGCATTGTGAAGAATACGAATTGGATCGTGCTGCCCGCACCTCTGTCGCACTCGATAAACTGGCCGAAGCCCACAACCTCAGTTCAATGGCCTACTACTACGAAGGTTGGAAAGGAAACGATTATGAAAATATCGTGACTTCCGTAATAGTCGGCAATACCCTACTTACAGGACGCGGCATCCCGGTAGCAGGCGAGTGCGAAGTAAAGAACGTACAAGCCATGAAGCTCCTTTCTCTTTTAGATGCCGGAGGTTCATTCTCTGAACCGTATGCCATAGACTTCAATGACGATGTTGTTTTATGGGGACATGACGGACCGGCTCATTTCGCCATTGCTGAGGGAAAGGTCAGCCTCGTACCGCTACCCGTATATCACGGTAAACCGGGCAAAGGATTGTCCATTCAGATGCGCGTCAAACAGGGACCTGTCACTTTTCTTTCCGTATGTGAAAATAATGATGGCGTATTTTTACTTATCGCAGAGGGAGAATCGACCGACGGACCCACCCTGCACATAGGAAACACGAACAGCCGCTACAGGTTCAGTTGCGGAGCCCGCACCTTTATGAACCGATGGAGTAAGGCGGGTCCTTCACACCACTGTGCAATCGGTATCGGACATGTTGCGGATAAACTAAAAAAGATAGCTTTCCTGTTAGACATACCTGTTATCCAGGTTTGTTAAAAGATAAGAAAAAAAGAGAGAGGCTCTTTATCTATCACGATCTTTTAGACACGGATTTCACGGATAAATTATTTTACTTCCGTGTAATCCGTACTTAAATTATGGCTATCAGTATGCAGGATTTTGTTTCGACATACCTCTCAGATAAATACCCTATGCGACATAAGAGAGACCTTATCTTTTATGGTGAGGAGATCCCCAGATAAACACCAGTAGTCGTTTTTATTTCCCAGTAATAATCCTTCGTATCTCGCTCAGCTTATTCAGGGCTTCCAGCGGCGTCAGGTTGTTTACATCCAGATTCTTGATCTCATCCCGCACCTGGCTGAGTACCGGATCATCCAATTGGAAGAAGCTGAGCTGATAGCCGTCTGCCGATGAAGCGATTCCTTTTACAGGCTTGCTTTTGATACTGCCTTTGCGTTTTTCCGTGGCAATCCCCTCCTGACGGTTTTCCGTTTCCAACTGTTTCAGGATTTCGTTGGAACGCCTTACGATGCTTTTCGGCATACCCGCCATCTTGGCCACATGGATACCGAAACTGTGTTCACTGCCTCCGGGAACCAGTTTGCGCAAGAAGATCACTTTGTTATTGACCTCCTTCACCGAAACATTGTAGTTCTTGATACGCTTGAAAGAAGCCTCCATCTCGTTCAACTCATGATAATGCGTGGCAAACAATGTCTTCGCACGGGCATTGGGATGTTCGTGGATATATTCGACAATCGCCCAGGCAATAGAAATACCGTCGTATGTGCTTGTCCCGCGTCCCAATTCGTCAAACAGGACAAGACTGCGGGAAGACATGTTGTTGAGGATATCCGAAGCCTCGTTCATCTCCACCATGAAAGTGGATTCTCCGACCGAAATGTTATCCGAAGCTCCCACACGCGTAAATATCTTATCCACAATCCCGATACGAGCGCATTCGGCTGGGACGAAACAACCGATCTGCGCCATCAGCGTAATCAGAGCCGTCTGGCGAAGCAAAGCGGACTTACCGGCCATGTTCGGTCCGGTGATAATGATAATCTGCTGCTTTTCATCGTCCAGATAGACATCATTGGCAATATAAGGTTCGCCGATAGGCAACTGTTTTTCAATCACCGGATGGCGGCCAGCCTTAATATCGATCACCTGCGAATCATTCACATCCGGACGGATATAACGGTTGCTTTCAGCCACCTTGGCAAATGAGAGCAGACAGTCCAGACGACCGATCAGGTTCGCATTCATCTGGATAGGCGGAATATATTCGGAAAGACAAAGCACCAGTTCGTTAAAGAGACGGGCTTCCAACGAAAGTATCTTCTCTTCCGCTCCCAATATCTTTTCTTCGTATTCTTTCAGTTCTTCAGTAATATAACGTTCGGCATTCACCAAAGTCTGTTTGCGTATCCATCCGGCAGGAACTTTGTCTTTATAGGCGTTACGCACTTCGATATAATACCCGAAAACATTGTTGAAACCGATTTTAAGGCTCGATATACCCGTCTGTTCTATTTCCCGCTGTTGTACCTTCAAGAGATAATCTTTACCCGAATAAGCGATTGCACGCAACTCGTCAAGCTCGGCGTTCACGCCTGTCGCAATCACGCCGCCCCGGTTCAGCAAGGAAGGCGGATCGTTGTTGATCTCTTTTT
>ENA-OOZX01001511-OOZX01001511.1-human-gut-metagenome-genome-assembly--contig:-NODE-1511-length-14442-cov-4.194064_pt1 | contig 14442 bp, 9 predicted proteins | sample MGYA00241048_ERZ501412 | MGnify/ENA primary metagenome ERZ501412 (study PRJEB25962, sample SAMEA2042518) | human gut metagenome | biome: human gut; feature: human-associated habitat; material: faeces... | reverse complement strand
GAGTGATAGAAGCAGTAAAGGAAGAAGGGGCAATCGGTTTATTTAAAGGCGGGTTAAAAGCTGCTGCTGCCGGAACAAGTTCTGCACTTATCTTTTCTTATATAGCCTCACTTATTTTCCAGCCAAAAATGAAAAGATAATGCTTTGCTTCATTTTAGCCGTTTTTTAAATTCTTGAATAGAGATTCCTTCTATTTTCTGAAATACTTTCTGAAGATAACTGCTCTCGTTAAAGCCAAGCATAAAGGCAACGTCAGAAGTGTTGTGTGTGGTAAAGATAAAGTTAATCTTGACCATTTGAATCTTGCGAAGACGGATATATTCCATTGTGCTGATGCCGAACTGGTCACGAAAAATACGACTTAAATATCCCTGGCTAATCATGCTGCCTTCTGTAATCTGTCCTAAAGAAATTTTTTCTTTGATATGTTGCTCGATAAAGAAGAAAACGCCCTCTAAAATACTATAACGCCGTATGCTTTTTTGTTGGTAGATATAATCCATTATTTTAAAAAGCCAAATTTTCATGATTTCGCCATTAACAAGCCAGGTATCAGGTAAAGGAAATAAATCCGTGATTTCGTTACGCTGATTCGCATACTCAAGAGAATCTAAAAGGCCCTGTCCAATCTCGATAAAAGTCTTTTTTAAAGATTCGATACTTGCATTCTGGCTGGAGAAAATCTCATTAATGATAGAAGAAAGGCCAGCATAGGTTTCTGAAAAACTCTGAGAATTAGCTAATTCCAAAGCCTGAGAAAGCTGAGGGCAGACACTTTTATAAGTAGAAGGAGAAAAATTCTCCAGATAGGTGCTTATATCAAGAAAAGATACTGGCTTGGAAAAGTATTTTTTGATATGTAATTCCATTGCTTCTTTGGCAAAATGAAAGTCGGAGTAGGCAGAGAGGATGCATATTTCTGTCTGAGGGGAGTCTTCTTTTATCTTTTTGCCAGCTTCAATGCCGGTCATGCCAGGCATAATGATATCCATAAAAATAAGATGTACAGGATAGAGGCGGCAGATGGCAATCGCTTCAGCGCCATTTGCTGCTTCCCCGATAATCTGAAAGTTTTTAAAGCGTGAAATCATGGCACGCAGTGCATTTCGCATTAATGTGTCATCGTCTACAATTAATACATTGTACATTACATAATCCTTTCCTCATGAGAGATTGGTAACTTGATTATATCATGGATTTTAGAATTGCTCTGGTAACTCTCTTTGATTTCATAATTATTGCCAAAAATGCTGTAGAGTCTCTGTCGGATATTGCTGATAAGAGAGCGAAACGTATCATTATCCGGAAAGTTTTTGAAAGAAGAAGCAGGATTACTTTCTTCATTATCCGGGTTATAATCCGATACTATATCGATCGTGGTATATCCATTTTCACAGAAAATAGAAATGGCAATATCAAGGTGTCCAGTATTTACTGTGATCAGTGAGGCTGCCCGGTCTAAAAATGGAAAAAGAATATGCGAAGGTATTCTAAGCATATCTATTTCTTTTTTCGCAGTAATAGAGTAGGTAAAGGCATCTTCATATTTGATTTTTAGCATGTTAAAATAGGATTCAATCTGCTTTAACTCATCGGAAAGTAAGATATTATCTCCTGTAGTGCACAAACTGTATTTCAAATACTGAGCCAGAGCGACAGCCATCTGGTTTGTTTTTGGTGCATTTTCTAAGACAGAAAGATTTGCAATGTCAGTGAGCAGGGACAAAATAAAATGAGGGGTCAATTTTGCCTGCATATAATTTAATTCTTTCGTCAGGGAAGAATTTTCATATTCTAGTTCATTAATTTTAGAAGTCAGCTTTTGTTCCTGTATTTTGTGGGAATCATATTGCTGCTGGCGAAGCATTTCATTTTCGGCAAGCTGGTTTACCATCAGGTAGATAAGTTCAGCAATATCTGAAAATTTTTGGTATTCATAAGTTGGTAATTGCGCAAAGTATTCATCAACCTGAGCCTGATCTTCCTCAAGATATTCTGGCTGAATAAGACCAGAGAAGCGTGGAATATCATCTGGGGCATCGTTACATCTGACCTGGCCGGAAAGAAAGCCGCCTAAGAACTTTCCATGAACGATGATTGGAATAGCAACTTCCATCAATCCACAAGGACAAAAATAGATGCAGTATTTACGGGTGATAGCAGAACGGACAATACCAAATGCATCAGAGAGATTGCACAATTTTCCATTATTTCCACGCTCTCTGGTAAATTTGCAAAAAGGGGTAAATCCGGTCATGCAAGTAAGTGGTTCCCCGCGAAAATCGGCAGTAACAAAACCGAGTCCGGTAACTTTTGAAATGATAGACTGCAGATTTTCTAAAGGTTCTTTACCAAATAATTCAAGGATACCGACATCTGTATCGAAATTTCCTCTATTTTGTTCGTCATTATTAGAAAATAAATCTTTTTCAGTGTACAATGTGCTCTCCCTTCTATAGTAATTTCATAAAATACTGTAAAAAGATGATGTGGCATAGCGCAGTAATTTACGTTATAGAGTGCTTAGTTTTTGTAGTATTTTATAGAATTGCTGTAAAACCCTCAAAGGGGTTGCCACAGTAAGAGGGTAGGATAAGGTCCTCCTGTGGCAGCCCCGGAAATTTTATGATGCAAAAGGATTATAAATATTAAAAATCAATAAGTTTCTAAAATAATTTTTGAAATAAATTTCTATTCTCGTTTATTTACTCAGTTAGTGCCAATTAAAATTTAGAAATGCTGCTCTGTTCTGCTGATGATGTCATCCTGAACTTCTTTTGCAAGTTCAGTAAACATTGCACTGTATCCAGCAACACGAACAACTAAATCTTTATAATTTTCTGGATGTGCCTGTGCGTCAAGAAGTGTTTCTTTATCAACAACGTTAAACTGCACATGCATACCTTTCTTCTCAAAGTAGCTTCGGATAACAGCGGCAAAGTTCATAAGACCCTGATCTCCGGCGACTGCGGAAGGAAGGAATTTCTGGTTGTAAAGAGTACCGTTAGAAGCAACTTCATGGTCAAGTTTGGCAACAGAAGCGGCTGCGGCTGTAGGGCCTTTTACGTCCTTACCAGCTCTTGGGGAACATCCATCAGCAAGAGGTTTCTTAGCAAGACGTCCATCAGGAAGTGCTCCAACATCTTTACCGAATAATACGTTAGCAGATACAGGATAAATACCAGCCTGGAACTGTCCACCACGAGGGTTTCTGTATTTTTCAACTTCGTAGCAATACATCTGTGCACAACGTCTTGCAATCATATCAACTTCGTCAATATCATTACCGAAGCAGTCTGTAGCATCCATCATAGCACGAATACGCTCATATTTTTCATTGTTGCTTCCACAAGCAGGAGCGGCAGTAGCAGCGCTCTTATTGATATTAATGCCTTCTTTACCAAGAATCTTGCAGATCTGGTCATATAAATCTTTTTCGATTTCTGTTTCTGCAGATGCAGCACAAGGAGCAACTTCACCATCAACAGGGTAACCGAAGTTTGCATCCATAGCTTCTTTTAACTCAGCAAAAGTGATATCTTTGTCATCAAAGACATGTTTCTTGATTGCGTATACAGAGTCACCACTGTCGGCAACACCGAATGCCTGAGGACCAGTAAAGTTGTATTTAGCACCACCAGCACAGATTCCCTTCGCATCGGAGATACAGTCAGCAACAAAGCTTGACAGGAATGGAAGTTCTCCACGTTCCATATGAGCGTAATCTACACAGTTATCTGCTTCTGCTACATAGTATACAAAGTATTCAATCTGTTTCTGGAATGCCTGCATAAAGTCTTCTAAAGTCTTAAATGTATCAACTTCTCCAGTCTTAGGTCCGATCTGAAGGTCGCCGATTCTACCATTGTTGATAGTGATTTCAAGAATCTTAGCAACGTTTACGAAAGCAGCATCATGCCAGCCCTGTTCTTTTCCTGGTACAGATGGTTCTACACAGCCGATAAGACCGTAACCACGGGCATCATGAAGAGAAATTCCACGGTTTGTAAGAGCTGGGATAATAACTTCATCGTTGTACATAGCAGGAAGACCATAACCAAGTCTTGCAAGCTCACATGCACGATAAAGGAATTCATCAGGTGTTCCCTGCCATACACGGATGGAGAAGGAAGGTGCGCTAAGACGAAGGTGAGCAACGGTTTCCATCATCATATAAGATAATTCATTTGTTGCGTCCATACCATCTTCTGTCTGTCCGCCGGCACCGATGTTCTGGAATACCTGGAATCCTGCAAATGCCTGAGCAGAAATCTGATCACGAACTTTGTTAAGGTCATTTAATTTTACAAATACACAGTCTAATAATTCCTGAGCGAAATCTTTTGTGATAGCACCGCTTGCTAAATCTTTTTCAAGATATGGGTACATATACTGGTCGAAACGTCCTGGAGATTCAGAATGTCCGCTGGACTCTACCTGAAGAATCATCTGTGTGATGATGAAAGACTGACAAGCTTCATAGAAGTTTGTAGCACCATTTGCAGGAACCTTTTCACAGTTTGCGGCAATCTGAAGTAATTCAGCCTTTCTTGTTGGGTTTGTCTCAACAGCAGCCATCTCTTTTGCTTTGTCAGAGTAACGTTTTGCAAAGTTGATAGCAGCAGACAATACGGTGATAATAGCCTTGCAGAACTGTGTTTTCTGAATGAAGTCAGGGTCGTTGCAGTCGAAGCTTTCGAGTGCTTCTACAGCATCCTGAATAATTGCCTTGTAACCACGACGGATAGCTTTATCATAATCAATGATAATATGTCCAACACCACCAAAGAAGTAGTTACCTACAGTAAATACACCGTTAGCGATACATTCTTTTGTTTTTTCGGACATATAGCTAGAAGCAAGGTCACTGATTGTCTTATCTTCCCAGTAAGGAAGAACTTTTCTTAAAGTAGCCTTATCTTCTTCAGAAATCTTAAATGGGTCAGCCATTCTGGTTTCGATGGTATCGAACTCGTCCATAACCCATTTGTAAGAGTTTTCAGGGAAAAGCTGACAGGAACGAACAGCTTTTGTAAGGGTACCAACTACAAGCTCATCGTCTCGGATTGTAACAGTAAGATTGTTTAAAATGTTCTCGAGAGCTAATCATTGGAAGTCCTTCTGTTGCCTGATAGGACTCGGTAATAAGTACGGCACGTTCAGCCTCGATACATGGAACTGCATCAACAATCATACTTCTAAGACGCTCAACTCGATCAGTTGGTTTTGAAAAACCTTTTGCTAACATAAAATTCATCCTCCTTTAAACTTTGTTCTCATGGTTTTCCGGTATCTATGTATCCGTCGCACGAAATACATAATATAATTATATTTTTAACAGAAGGAACAAACCAAAAAAAGGATTTTCAAAACTAATTTAAGTTTAACTTTTTGCAGGAAAAACAGAGTAGTAATAAAAAGTATATTTTATTGGAAAATATGAAAGTGAAAGAGAAAAGAAAATGAAAATATCCCATGTTAGAGGAAAAAATATATCTAACATGGGATATTCTTGTAGGTTTAACTTTGGTAAGTTCCTTTTAGTTTAGCAGTTTTTTGATTTGCTTTTCAATGTTATTGATAGAAGTGTCTGTAGTATCATTCCCTGACTGCTGTTGTTTCTGCTGTTTTTTTAATTTCTCTTCCTGTTTTTTCTTTTTCTTCTCTAATTTTTTCTGATGCCATTCTTCCGTGTGAATATTGCACTTATTGTTGATATCAATATTCAGGAAGTAAGGTTCATCATCCGTCTTATGAGAAGAGTGTTTTGGACGAACACGGAAAATCTTTGTGTAGCGGAACTTATCTGGGCAGAACTTCTGTGCAACTAAATGAGATTTTAAACAGAAAGTAACTGCGATATGCGCATCACAACTATCTTTCGGAACGGTTCCCGATGCAAAATATTCTGTGCGGACCATTGACTTTTCAGGATCTTTTGAACAAACATTAGGAAGAGCTTTCTTGCCGGATTTGATACAGATCTCCGCTTTTTTAATATTTTTATTGGAAGGAAAACTTTTCACTTTTTGTTTCTTTTCGCTGATAATGCGATCCATAATCTTTTTCCAGATTACTTTATGGTAATCTTCATCATTATCAAAAGAAGTGTTATAGTCATAACCTGTCCAGACAGATGCCGTGTAGTATGGCGTATATCCGCAGAACCAGTAGTCATAGTTGTTAGAAGTAGTACCTGTTTTGGCGGCAACAGCCATATCTGAATCAAGCTGCGCAGCCCGGCCGGTTCCTTTTTTAACAACATCCTCCATCGCATTTGTAAGAAGCCAGGCGGTTGATTTCTTTATTACTTTGCGAGATTTCTTTTTGTTACTTAACAGAACATTGCCATTACTGTCTTTTACAGTCGTATAAAGAACAGGGGTGTTATAAGTTCCCTGATTGGCAATGGCCGCATAGGCGGCGGTCAATTCCACATTGGTTACACCATCTGTAATTCCACCAAGAGCCAGAGACTGGTTTACATCACTTTCATAAGTACCATTTGTACTTACCCGATTATTTACTAAAGTTGTAAAACCAAGTTTTTGCAGAAAGTCAAAACCGACCTGAGGAGTCAGGTCTGTGAGGGCTTTTACTGCAACAATATTGTTAGAATCTATGATGGCATCACGGACAGTTGTAAGTCCCTTATAACTTGTTGAAACATAGTTTGTAACTTTTTGTCCATTCTCATACTGATATGGGGCGTCATCAAATACCGTTGCCAGTGTCATACTTCCTGTATCAATAGCGGGAGCATAAGTAGATAAAATCTTAAATGTTGAACCCGGCTGCCGCTTTACAGATGTTGCGCGGTTTAAGGCGAGATCGTCCTGCTTTTGTCCGCGTCCGCCTACTAGAACTTTAACCTGGCCTGTTTTTTGATCAATGAGAGAGTAAGATAGCTGGGGTTCCATAGAATAATGTATGGATTCGGCCTTCTTTTTGTCTCCCTTTTTCATTACAGACTTTCGAAATGCTTTTACAGCGGCTTTCATTTCCTTTTTTGAATTATAAATCGTTTTATAAGTTGGATCTTTTTTCTTTTTGCGGAAATAGGAAGCAACATTTATTTCTGTATAAGTACTGGATGAAGAGTCAGCATGCGTTACCTGAAGTTTATATTCTAAGGAAAACTTGGTAGCTACCGGATAATTATCTGGATTATTAATAACAGAATCTGCAATCTTTTGTAGCTTTGTGTTTTGTGTAGAATAAATTTTCAGGCCACCGCGATAAACAAGCTGGTAAGCCTGCGATTGCGTATATCCCTTTTGTTCCTGAAGATCAGCGACAATCTGGGTGATAAGCGCATCTGTAAAATAGGAATATACAGAATTTTTGTTTCCCTTGGCGGTATGGCTCTTAATCTTTGCGTAAACGTTATCCTCAGAAGCCTGCTGGTATTCTTTCGCAGAAATATAATTTAATTGATACATCTTTTTTAGAATTAGTTTACGACGTGCATCATTCGCCTCAGGATAATCTACCGGATTTAAGTAAGTCGGATTTTTTGTGATTCCAGCTAAAACGGCACATTCCGATAAGGTGAGGTTCTTTGCTGACTTGCCAAAATAATATTTGGAAGCGGTTTCCACCCCAAGATTACCTTTACCTAAATTAATGGTATTTAGGTAGTCGGTAAGAATCTCTTCTTTTGGCTTTGTTTTTTCTGCATTAATTGCAAGATACTGTTCCTGAATCTTTCGTTTAATCTTTGCAATGATATTACTTTCACCGCCAGCTTCAAATACATTATTCTTAATAAGCTGCTGTGTCAGTGTGCTGGCTCCCTGTGAGGTGGAACCATTGCGCAGATCTGTCCACAAAGCACGCAAAATCCCCTTAAAATCAACACCGTCATGTTCATAAAAACGTTCATCTTCAATAGCAATAAAAGCATTTTTCAGATTATCCGGAAGCTCCTCAGACTTTACCTTAATCCGATTAGAGGAATAATCATGAAGAGGCTGCACTGCTTTATTATTATCGTCATAGATAATCGTAGAAGAATATTTTGGTGAAAGAGAGACATTTTTAGGTGCACTGGCGATAATACCTTTAAAGGAGCCGTAAGCTAATCCGGCTCCACTGACACATATCGCACAAATAAGAAATAAAATAACACGAAAAGCAACTGCCGAAGCGGTTGTTCGTCTTCTTTTCTTTGGGGATGAAAGTTCTTCTCGTTTCTTTTTTATAGATGGTTCATTATAATTCATAAGTATATCCTGTCATATGGATGAAAAAGTTATCTTACCGGAACGATTTCAATCCAATATCCGTCTGGATCATTGATAAAATAGATTCCCATAGAAGGATTTTCGTAGCAAATGCATCCCATCTCTTCATGTTTCTTATGAAAAGCATCATACTCATCTGTCTTGAATGCAAGATGGAATTCTTCATCTCCAAGGTTATAAGGCTCTTTTCTGTCGCGCATCCAGGTCAATTCAAGAGTAAAGCCGGTACGTCCGTCTCCAAGATATACAATCTTGAAGCTTCCGTCACTGGAATCCTTTTCGCGGACAACAGAAAGACCAATTGCTTCTTTATAAAAAGCGATACTCTTTTCTAAATTAAGAACATTAAAGTTAAAATGGTTAAATTCAATCATGGTAAACCTCCTTTGTACATGTCAATTATAAATTTGCCTGTAACTATTGGAAAATGATTCACAAAAAGACCTTCCGAATATATATACTGTTTGTGAATGGAGTCACTATAGTTACGATTGCTATGATTTGTATTATAACATAGAAGCACGGGCAGGGCAAATTTGCAAATTTACAAACTTCTGCTTTACAAAAACGAGAAAAATTATATAATAAAAATGGAGTTTTGCGTAATTACCAGAAAGTGTTTGAAAAATGCTTACAGCAAGATGTATGTTACATTTGCAGGAGAGTGTCAGAATGATTTTTCAAGAATGCTTCAAGATGCAATATTTCAGAAGAGAGAAAGGAGAGGAAAGATGAAGAAAAAGAGAATGCTACTACTAGCTGCAATGTTTGTTTTTACATTTGCCTTTATCCGTTTTAATACAGTGGATGTACAGGCTGCCAGCAAGTATACGATTTATGTGAACCGCAGAACAAATCTTGTTAACGTAATCAATTCAAAAACCGGCAAGCTTGTAAAAGCAATGTATTGTTCTACTGGAAGAAATTATAGAACAATAAGAGGTACATATAATACAACAGCAAAGTATAAATGGAGACCATTGATTCACGGGGTTTACGGACAGTATAGTACAAGAATCCACGGAGCATACCTGTTCCATTCTGTACCTTATTATAGTATCAATAAAAGTCAGGTATCCACAAAGGAATATAATAAGTTAGGACAGCAGGCTTCTGCAGGCTGTATCCGTCTGGCTGTGACAGATGCCAAGTGGATTTATGATCATTGCCGTCTTGGAACAAAGGTAGTAATTGGAGAAGGACGTACATTAAAGAAGCCGACTCGCCCAAAAGTAAGGGTATCTACTAAAAAGAGAGCTGGATGGGATCCTACAGATCCAGATTCCCGTAATCCGTACCGTCCAAAACTTACTTTAAAGAAAAAGGCAACAAAGACGATTGTTTATGGAAGTACATTTAATATAAAAAATATGGTAAATGTCAGTTCTTCCTATGCTTCATCCGATGCATTGTTAAAGTCGATGAAGGTAAAGGGAAAGGTAAACACAAAGAAGGCAGGTACTTATAAAGTACAGTGTACCATTACTGATCCATATACAGCAGTAAGCGTAACAAAAACATTTACCTTTAAAGTTGGAAAGAAGCCAAAGCAGACGACAACAGAAAAGAAAGCTCCAACAGAGTTAACTACAGAAGAAAAAACAGCAGAATAATTTATGCTAACTATCATCCACCCGTCAGTTAAGAACTGAAGGAATTGGATATAATTATATTATATTTTATGATACAGGAGGAAAAACCTATGGCAGAACCTTATAACCATAGAGCCATTGAGCAGAAATGGCGTGACAAATGGGAAGCAACCCCAATCAACGTAAACGATGGAAAGAAACCAAAATATTATTGTCTTGATATGTTCCCGTATCCATCAGGAAGCGGACTTCATGTAGGACACTGGAGAGGATATGTAATCAGTGATGTATGGAGCCGTTACAAGATGCTTCAGGGATATTACCTGATTCATCCAATGGGATGGGATGCATTTGGCCTTCCAGCAGAGAACTATGCGATTAAGATGGGAACACACCCTAAAATTACTACAGCTTCTAATATTAAGAATATCAAGAGACAGATTAATGAAATCGCAGCTATCTATGACTGGGATATGGAAGTAAATACAACAGATCCAAACTTCTACAAGTGGACACAGTGGATTTTCGTAAAAATGTTTAAAGCAGGTCTTGCTTACGAAAAAGAAATGCCAATCAACTGGTGCCCTTCCTGTAAGACAGGTCTTGCTAATGAGGAAGTAGTAGACGGATGCTGCGAGCGTTGTGGTTCTCCTGTAACAAAGAAGAACTTAAAACAGTGGATGCTTCGTATCACAAAATATGCAGACCGTCTGTTAAATGACCTTGATAAGCTTGACTGGCCTGAAAAGGTTAAAAAGATGCAGACAGACTGGATCGGTAAGAGTTACGGTGCAGAAGTTGACTTCCCTGTAGAAGGAAAAGACGAGAAAATCACTGTATATACAACAAGACCAGATACACTCCACGGAGCAACATTTATGGTATTAGCTCCGGAACACGCAATGGCAAAAGAACTTGCTACAGATGAAACAAGAGAAGCTGTAGAAAAGTATATCTTCAATGCTTCTATGAAGTCTAACGTAGATCGTCTTCAGGACAAAGAAAAAACTGGTGTATTCACAGGTTCTTATGCAATCAACCCATTAAATGGAGCAAAAGTTCCAATCTGGTTATCTGACTATGTACTTGCTGACTACGGTACAGGTGCGATTATGTGTGTACCTGCGCATGATGACCGTGACTTTGAGTTCGCTACAAAGTTCAACATCCCAATCATTCAGGTAATTGCTAAAGATGGAAAAGAAATCGAGAACATGACAGAAGCGTACACAGAAGCTGCCGGAACAATGATTAACTCTGGTGAGTGGAATGGTATGGAATCTTCTGTACTGAAAAAAGAAGCGCCTCTCATGATCGAAAAGATGGGCATCGGAAGAAAAACTGTAAACTACAAGCTTCGTGACTGGGTATTCAGCCGTCAGCGTTACTGGGGTGAGCCGATTCCTATCGTACACTGTCCAAAATGTGGTGCAGTACCAGTTCCAGAAGAAGAGCTTCCATTACTGTTACCAGAGGTAGAAAAATACCAGCCAACAGGAACAGGAGAATCTCCACTTGCTGACATTACAGAATGGGTGAACACAACATGTCCATGCTGTGGCGCTCCAGCAAAGAGAGAGACAAACACAATGCCTCAGTGGGCAGGTTCTTCCTGGTACTTCTTACGTTACGTTGATAACAAGAACGATAAAGAATTAGTAAACAGAGAAAAAGCAGATAAGTACCTTCCAGTAGATATGTACATTGGTGGTGTGGAACATGCCGTATTACATCTGTTATACTCCAGATTCTATACAAAGTTCCTCAACGATATCGGGGTAATCGACTTTGATGAGCCATTCAAGAAGCTCTTTAACCAGGGTATGATTACTGGTAAGAACGGTATCAAGATGAGTAAATCCAAAGGAAATGTCGTATCTCCAGATGATCTTGTAAGGGACTACGGATGTGACTCCTTAAGAATTTACGAACTCTTTGTAGGACCACCAGAACTTGATTCTGAATGGGATGATAAGGGAATCGAAGGTGTAAACCGTTTCCTCAAACGTTTCTGGAAGCTTGCTCTTGACAATAAGGATAACGATGTAAAGGCAACACCAGAATTAATCAAAGTACGTCATAAACTTGTTCATGACATCACAAACCGTCTGAACAGCTTCAGCTTAAATACAGTAATCAGTGGATTCATGGAATACAACAATAAACTGATGGAACTGTCTAAAAAAGGCGGCGTAGATAAAGAAACATTAGAAACATATATCATCTTATTAGCTCCATTTGCTCCACATGTTTCCGAAGAACTCTGGGAACAGTTTGGACATACCGATTCTGTATTCCACGCAACATGGCCAGAATACGATGAGGAAGCTATGAAAGACGATGAAATCGAAATTCCAGTACAGATTAACGGAAAGACCAAATGCACAATCGCCATCAATCCAGATGGAGATAAGGACGAGATTCTTGCAAAGGCGAAAGAGGCACTTGGGGATAAAGTCAATGGAACAATCCGTAAAGAAATCTATGTACCGGGAAGAATCGTAAACTTGGTTGTTAAATAGTAATTTGCCGTTAGGCAAGACGGACGCTCCCACCGGGAGACGATATCCTATATTTGTGACTCTATCACTGCGGGTTGAATGTTCGCTTAAGCGCTCGCATTCAATCCTCGCTCTAAGGCCACAAATATAGGATATCGTCTCCCGGTGGGAGCTGTTTTTTGTTGGACGGAAATTACTATTTAATGTTGGGGTGCTTTGGGAAATCGCCAGAAGGATTATTAAGAAGAACCCCTAGAAAATTTATTGATTTTGTTCCGTTGTGCTAAACGCTCCATTTTGCCCAATAAAGCAGAAACTTGCTCTCAAAACCTCCACTGGAGCTTTTTTCTTTGAGGGCATCTATTTTGCCTGCGGCAAATTCTTATTTAACATAATATAGCAAGAATTCTCCTTCCTCTGCAGGTGGGAGATGAATTGCGTAAAAATAAAAAGAGAACACTTGTTCAATAATGCAATCCATGGTATAATAGAGTCAGTAGAAAAGGAAAAATAAATCATAATGCGCATTCAGTATATATGATGTACTATCATCTGATCATGGTAGTGAGATATCGAAGAAAAGTCATTGATAATCCAATTTCAGAAAGAGCAAAAGGGATATGGGAACATATTGCTCCAAGGTATGGGATTGTTCTGGAAGAATGGAATCATGACATTGATCATGTGTATGTAATGTTCCATGCACAGTCGAGAACGGAACTTAGTAAATTTATCAATGCCTGAAAAAGTGCCAGTAGCAGACTATTGAAAAAGGAGTATCCGGAAATCAGGGAAAAGCTTTGGAAAGAAGCCTTTTGGAGTCAGAGTTTCTGCCCTGCTGACAGAAGGAGGGGTTCGGGTATAAGTAATCCATCAAGACATTGAAACCCAAGGAGGGAAAAAGTATTGAACATAGCATATCGTTTCCGAATTTATCCGACAGAAGAACAGAAGATACTTCTTGGCAAAACATTTGGCTGTTGTCGTTTTCTGTATAATCAGATGCTCAATGATAAGATCCGGGAGTATGAAAAGACGAAGAAAATGTTAAAAAACACACCGGCCATGTATAAAAAGGAATATCCATTTCTGAAGGAAATAGATTCGCTGGCGCTGGCAAATGTCCAGCTTCATTTGGAAAAGGCCTATAAGAATTTTTTTCGGAATCCCAAGATTGGATTTCCAAGGTTTAAGTCAAAACATCATTCCAAAAACAGCTATACAACGAATGTGGTCAATGGAAATATCCTGGTGGAAAGTAAGCGGATCCGGCTTCCTAAATTAAAATGGATCGCCATGAAAAAACACAGGGAGCCAGCAGAAGGCCTTCGCCTGAAATCAGTGACGGTCAGTATGGAACCATCCGGAAAATACTTTGCAAGCCTGCTTTATGAAGGATACAGCTGTGAAAACCAAGCTGCTGAACCGGATTACAGTACTGCAAAGATACTTGGGATTGATTATGCAATGCAGGGAATGGCAGTGTTTTCAGAAAAGGTTGAGACGGAAGAAGCAGGATTTTTTAGAAAAAATGAAAAAAGACTGGCAAGGGAGCAGCGAAAGTTATCAAGATGCGTACGGGGAAGTCATAATTATGAACTGCAGAAAAAGAAAGTTGCCAGATGTCATGAAAAGATACGAAATCAGCGAAGGGATCATCTGCACAAACTTAGCCGAAAGATTGCAGACGGTTATGATGCAGTTGCAGTGGAAGATATCGATATGAAAGCAATGGGTCAGTGCCTGCATTTCGGAAAAAGCGTACAGGATAATGGATATGGAATGTTCAGGGAAATGTTAGACTATAAACTGGCATGGAAAGGAAAGAAAATGGTAAAGGTAGATCGTTTCTTTCCTTCCAGTAAAAAATGCTGTAAATGTGGAAGGATAAAGAAAGAACTAAAATTATCCGAAAGAGTCTATCGCTGCGCGTGTGGAAATGAGATGGATAGAGATCGTAATGCAGCAATCAACATCCGTGAAGAGGCAAGAAGGATGTTGACAGCATAAACTGTCCGTATCCGGACAATAGAAAAACAAGAAAATATGCCCGTGTCCGGGCAAAAGAATCGCGGGGCACGCGAGGATAGCTTGTAGATACTT
>ENA-OOZX01001505-OOZX01001505.1-human-gut-metagenome-genome-assembly--contig:-NODE-1505-length-14478-cov-7.431394_pt1 | contig 14478 bp, 10 predicted proteins | sample MGYA00241048_ERZ501412 | MGnify/ENA primary metagenome ERZ501412 (study PRJEB25962, sample SAMEA2042518) | human gut metagenome | biome: human gut; feature: human-associated habitat; material: faeces... | reverse complement strand
GGTCATGGAATCCCATACTTGGTCACACAGCTTGTCGAAGTTTTCACGACCGAGCATGGCGGGAAGTCCGTAATGGGCTACGGCCTCGTGCAACAGCGTGCGTTGTGCGTCACGAATGGAGCCGTGGTTGGGAGCAACGATAACGATTTCTCCTGTGGTTTGGTCGTACCAGCCTTGACTCTTCAATTTCCTCGTGTAATTTTTCTCGGAAGGAGATATTTGAGAGACATCTCCCACAATCCGCACAGGGATATTGAGTTTCCCGGCTTCCCGCTTGATATATTCCTGTATCTCTTGCCTTCTCTCTTGTAGCGTTTTTTGCGTGGATAAGCGGGGTTTTTCTTGTCCGGTTGAAGCATTAGGGTTATCTTTAATATCCGAAACGGGAGTCTCACTGTTGGTAGGTGAAGACGAAATACCACTACTCTCATTTTCGGAAAGCGGAGAGCCAGTAGAATCGGTATTGTCTGGTTGCCGGGGATTGGTCTTATTGGCCGTTTCTTTATCGGATCGTCCCTCTTGCTGGGACTCAGCATCAACGACATATAAGTCACCGTCTGTATCTTTCAATACATTACGAGTCCGTAAATCCGATATAGTTATATCTTTATTGGTATATTTGTGCTCGTTTATCTTGGAGAATCCCAAAGTGTTCATGTACTCCTCTATCTCCTCGGGGGTAGCATTCGTAGATTCATGCACATAAGCCTGCCGGAATATAGGATAAATGCTACGCCCATCGAATCCGGTAAATCCGACAAATTCGTATCTTGAACTTGGGAATATTTGGTTGTGAAGTTTTATGCGGTCGAACAAGGGGAGAATCCCTTTGCTGTTCATGAGGTTATTTACCTTATATACATAACCGTCCGATGTATTCAGATAAACATCATTTTCATTACCGCTTGGCATAGGATTCCATGAAAATGTCTCTTCCATTGGAATCCAAAGACCGTTTTCTTTGGCGTATTCCTCAGCTGCTCTTGCTTCTATTTCTTTTCGTTCTGCTCGGGATAGAGTTCTGCCAGCCGCTTGTGCATCTCTTGCTGCCTCTTCAATTCTATCTTGTAGTCTAAGGGCTGCCTCTTCCATTCTTCTATCTTTTTGAGCTTCCGTTCCTCGCTCTCTTTGTGGAATTGATTGAAGTATTTCATCTTGGCTGTCGATTTGTTTTTCCTCTTGCGAAGATAATGAATTTTCTTTATTCGAATTACTTTCTCTTTCATTTATTTGAGTTTGCCCAGATGGGGTTTCGCCTGATTCATTGCGTCGAAATGCAATGTCGTTTCTTGGAGCCAAATCATCAGGTAAGGGTTCTAATTCTATTTGTTCTATACTTGATTGTTCAAGTTCATGAGATTCGTAATCCTGTGAGGCCATCTCTTGCTTTCTCAAATCTTCATTGGCTATTTGTTCTGCCAATTCAAGAGCTTGGGACGGAGAATAAACAGAAGACATTACATCGAGAATTTCATCGAGGATTTCATCGGTCTCATACCCTTTGAATGGTAAATCTGAATTTTGTACATCTTGCTGTTCCCATATATTATGTGCTAATTGTTCTGGCGTATATCCGCTATTTGACAATAAAGAGATTCTCTTTCGTCTCTCTCCGGGAGAATCATTGATACCTAAATGCGAAGCAAGACCTTTCGATGAATCCGTATCTCCCCACTTAAATTTTATATTTCCAGTAGCTACCAATCGTAAAATATAATCTCTAAGCGATTTTATATCTCCCAGTGCGGCTATCCTATCTACTATATTCGCCGGTGTAGCTTTCAAACTTTGAAGATCGGAATTATTATCTTCAAGATATTGCTGGTATGTACCCAAACGTTCATTCAAAGATTTGAGCTGTTTTTCCTTGTTTACTCTCTTTACAGGAGAAATTTCTCTCTCTATCTCTTTTTCAAGACGGGCTATTTCGGATTGTGTTTTCTTTGTCCCAGCCTTCGCCACTTCTATCATGGCTTTTACTCCTGCGATTTCTTCTCCATATTCGAACTGCTCTCGCAAAGGCATTTTCTTTTCGTCGACCTCTCCGTTGGACTTGCGATATTTTGCCCAGCGGTCTGTTTCTTCTTTCCCTTCTACATTCTGCTGTATTTCCCGGAGTTTATCTTCCATTCTTTGCGAGACCTCTTGTCGCATAGCTTCTTCCTCTCTGGTAAGTTGTTCTCCATTGGCTATCTTATTTGCTATGCGTAATACTGTACTATCTTCTACTGTGCCATCTTCCACAAAACGGGTATATTCAGAAGTATCGGTAATCTCTGATTGCGGAACTGTTTGCCTGTTTTCCTCAATTGTAACTGGTAGTTTTTTTTCTTTTCCCTTTACATGGGTAATTTGCTCGGGTTTGATAGAAAGAGGTAAAGGGATACCATCTACTACATCTTCCACATCTACTCCCGAATCATCGATACCGATGATTTTCAATGTTCTTTCCACACCGGGGTTATCCGGGTCGGAATAATCTTTGAAGGTTACTACATCTCCTATCTCTAATTCGGACTTACGGTATAAAGGTTGTTTCTCAACCCCTTCGTCACGGGGTGACAACTCCCCTATCTCGCCACCGCTCATAGTGGAGGAGGGTGTTCGGCTTTGTTCATCGGATTCTACTTCATCAGCTTCGTTCTCTATATGGCTTGCCATATTTGTTTTTGTGATGTCCTCGGCCATTGCACGTGCTTGTCCTACGGCATCTTCTGTCGACATAATGGATACGCTTCTTATGTCTTTGGGCGATACCATAATGGGAGTATTACCTATTCCTACCGGAACGGCTATAAGAGAGCCAGATTGCGTTGTAGAGGTATATTCTCCGGCTGCATTGGGTTCCAGTGATACGTTTCCTACCGTAAGTATGGCTTCACGGCCGTCTGACAAGGTTACGGTTACTTTTCCTCCCATCTCTTTATTGATGAGTCTCATTTCTGCCTCGGCAGCTTTGTCCCCGGCTTCTTCGGCATCGGATTCGATCTTGCCGAGTATAAATTCATATCCGGTACGAGCCATTACAAAATCTTGTAAATCTTTTGCATCTCCTTTCCCTAAATCGTGTGTATTGACCATCGCCATGACATAATCTGCTCGACGGTCTAAGGGTACATTGTCAAGCCCGTGTATTATATCATCGACGGAGAGTCCTTCGCCGAGGTCTTTACTTTCATAGCGTTTTTTGGCTTTGCGGTATTTATTGTATGTCAAACCAACTCCAATGGAATTGGCGACTTGAAATCCAAGCGACATGATACCGACAGCCATTACCGTTTGGAATTGCTGTTCCGGGTCGGAGATGTCCTTCCACTCGACGTCGCCGACGGTAGCGGCATTAAGGAGCATGCCCAGTTCTTCCTCGGCTACCTCCGGTATGAATCCGTTAAATCCGGTGAGCTTACCGACTTGCCGGGCGAAACGGGTGGTTTTTCCTATCAATGGTTTTGTGAGGAGCTGTCGTCCCCCCTTGAAACGGGAGAGCAGTTTACCCAGATTGAGCCCCATGTAATTTCCCATGTACTCGGTTCCGTTCTCTATAAGGTTAGCGGCGAATCCTTTCAAGAATGCTAATCCTAGGCTTTCCCGGTCTTCTACTCCATGATGGGTATAGATTGTCTTTAACTCTCCGCCGGGGTCATTGATTGAATCTAACCGTATATCGTGATTGCCTACCATGCGATTCATAACGTCCTCTACCGTGTGAGCTACGCCCGATGTAATTGCCATTACCGTACCTCCCACAAGGCCGTCAATGGCGGCGTTCCCTAATTTACTTGCTGCTTTGACGGCTACTCTTCCGGCTGCATTTTTACCTGCATTAGCAGCTATGCGAGATACCGCTTTGGAGGCCGACTTACCGATTATTTTCTTAACTGCTGTCTTCGCAGCCGCTTTGGTCGCAGCAGATGCGGCTGCTCCTACACCTCCCGTCAAAGCGAATTGTGCCAAGAATGGAAGAGATTGCATAGTTCCCTGTCCGATATTTTGCCACGTGTCGAGTTGCAGGCTGCCTTGTATCTGGTCTAACAGGGAGAAAGCCGCCATGAGTTGCTGTTCTTCCCGAGTGAGTTTTTCGAAGCCTTCACCATTGTCGCCTATTTTATTGGCGATAGCAAGCAGCCGACCCATATCGATTGCATCTGTGGCTCCAAGCGTTAAAATACCGGAGTCAAATGAACGGGCAAACGCATCGGCAAAATTGGCGAGTCCGTTACCGTCCTTGCGCTTGTACATCTCTATGACATCACGAGCCTCGGATATGTATTTGCGTGTAAGATTCTGAACTGACCTCTTTTGGGACAGCTCCCCTATTTCTTTGGGAACATACCCTTCTCTTTCTAAATCTTCTATGGTATCTTCCGTGATATTTTTGTACCCTTTATAATTTTTAAATATATCTCCCTCGTTTTCAATTTGTTCAGATTCATTCCTCCATTCAGAATTTTCGTTAATATCTTCTTCTATTTTATTCAACATGTTCTCAAATTGAAAAACTACGTCTTTCTCCAAACGTGTTCGAGCGTCGGCAAAACGGTCTTCAAGGGGTTTGTCGAATTGAGATTTATAGGCATCGGAAACAGGGGTATGTGTGGAGGTCGAACCCCTTCGTCCTACGGACACCTCCCCTATCTCGCTATCTCTCGCAGAGGAGGGTGATTGGCTTATCCAATTTTTATCGATTATTCCATCTGCTATTTGCTCGGCGGAATTAGCGGCCTGTCGTACTTTTTGGAACAAGGGCGTATTTCCCGCCCCGTATTTTCCATGACCCAAAGACTCTTCGTAATCGGCAATGCTGTTTTCCAATTCATCTTCGGATACAATTGTGCCCGAGGGATTTTGATTGGAAACAAATGTATTAGGTGATTTCTTTTTTGTTTCTTCCGTCACATACGACCATTTTTCATATCGCTGTTGGAACTTATTCCGCTTTGATAAAGGAATTGCATACTTTTTACCCTCACCATCGTACATTTCTACTTTTGACTCAGGATAGCGTCTCTCAAAATCTTGTATTTTATCATCAGGAATATTGTACCTATTCCCGTTTGCTCTGTATATTGGCATAATATTCTGTTAATCAATTATGTTTTGCGAAAAGTCATCATCTTGCGCATTGAGCTGCTCTATACCTTCTATATATAATCCTATATTTTCTGCGGCTTCCAAAACTTTTTGTTCAATCTGAGGATATTTCCTCATAAGAGAACCTATTTCTTGAATCGCAGTTTTTGCACTATTCGGATTGTTACTTAACATATCGTCAATTCTTAACAACTGTTCCGTAACCGTGGTATCTTCACCATATTCATTCTTCATTTTCTCATCACCTAATCCTGCGTCAATAACAGCTTGTCGAGCTGCTTGAAAAAGGCTTCCAGCAGAAAACGGTAATTCACTCTCGGAGATTTTAATTCGTTTTCCACCAGACAAAGGAATATCAGAACCTTTTTTATATAGATCGCTGTCTTTATTCTTCATAGATGCTATACCGTATTTCGTTTTGTTATTGTCGGCTGCTATCTGTATCTTCGTAGCATTATTCGCATCATTTATTGATTTTTTATTTGATCGCTCCTTTTCGCTCTCTCCGGCTTCAAATCCAAATTTCATTAATAGGTCATTTAATTCATTTGCCCGTTCCCACTCGGCCAAAGCTCCCTCATACTCTCTTTGTGCTTCTGCGGCTTGTGCGGCATCACGACCGACCTTGTCTTGGAATGCCGCTTTTAACAGGCCTTGATCGTACAACATCTGCATTTGGTCTCTGCGGTCGAGCAGATTTTGGAGGAAAGCATTATTGACAGCCGTGGACGGTTTTCGGGCGGCGGCATTTCCACCTGCGGCTACTCCTATTATCTCGGCTAATGTGGCTCCTACATCACCAAGTACGGCCAATTTCCTCCGATTCTCCACGATTCGAGGATCAATTTCTTCGGGTCGTTTGAGTATGCGGTTATAAATAGAAACAAAAGATTCGCCGGCTTCTGCGGCTTCTCTCATCTGGGCTGCCTGTTCCGGGGTAACATGGAACACTGGTTTCTCAGAAGTACCATCGGCACTTACACCGTACCCAGTAGTAGCGTCTATATAGGGAACGGGGAGTTTAGAACGATTGGCGGCTACTGTATTTTCCCATGATTGTTGCAGATTTTTACCGTCAACCAACGGCGTACCGTCTGTTCTCTTTCCACCGGAGGCAGTATTTTGCCAATCGGAATTTATAATTTTACTAACAGGAGAAACGACGGGTGGAGCAGGTTGTGTCAGATCAATCTTCTCCTCTGGCGTTTTTTCCTTCCATCTGTTTAATAAATCGTCTAATATTGCCATATCTTATCCATTAAATAGCGGGAGTGGTTGCATTTCCCGTTTTCTTATAATAGGGTGTAGTAAACAACGACCCGAGAAGATTTCCCGAATTGGAGGCTATTTGAGTCCAACTGGCTGCGTTTTGGGCATATTGTCCGGCTTTCTGTCCCAAGAGGTAGTTTTTCTGATTCAAATAGTTTGTCTTTGCATTGTCCTTGACTTGTTGTCCCATAGCGGCGATATTGCCGACGGTATCGGAAAGCGCACGGGCATTTACTTTTTTTACGGCGGCCTCAGCTTCGGGTGTGGCTCCCGTTACTACCGCCGAATTTCGTTGTGCACGAACAGCATCGGATAAATTTTTGCGGTATGTGCTCAATAGATTCTGTACGTCGGAGCGGTTCAAGATGTCTTGATAATAATCTTTCTTGAACATGTTTTCGTTTTCCTGTAATTGCTTGTCCAACTGTTTTTGCGCTTTCCTGTTTGCGGAAGCGGAGCCTAATCCTCCTGCGAGTATCCCGCCGAGAGATCCGATGAGACCTAATGTTTCCAGAATTTCCATAGAACTTTATTTTTTTATTGCAAAAATCGCTTTTCTCTGAAATCAAGGGCATACGTCTTTGCCATTTGTTTGGATATAACACTTAAAACGAAGCCTCCGAAATGGGCTTTTTGTGACGTATAACTGCTTTATTTACAACCTTTGGAGGGTCCATACTACCCGAGATGTATAGTCCTATCGCCCGGGACATGAGCAAGTCGTCATGTTTTCCTTCTATCGCACCATAAGCTCCATTTTTCTTTTTTTCATAAGTATCATGCTCATCAAGAACTTCTTCTTCCCGCTCGATATAGCCATTATCACGGATTATTTGTATCTGATTATTGATAACCATCGATTTGGTGGTTCTGTTGGTATGAAATCCCCAACGGGCAGGTGCTCCTTCTTTAATCTGCGAAGGAGGAGATTGCCGGGCATACAGGTTTTCATAGGAGGCTGCGACAAGGTCAAGTATATATTCTGCGTCTCCTTGGTCGGAAGCCTCCGTTTCTAATGTATTGCTTTCAAAAACCAGTAAAGCGGTATTATACCACAAGGCTATCTGGGTAGCCTTCCACGCCAATATATCGTGATCGATATGTCCTCTCCAAGAAGCGACAATCTCGGGTTTTCCTCCATACATAGTCCAATAGCGGTCTATCACACTTATCACAGACCAGTCGGCAGAATGGGATCGTCCTCCAATATCTACGGAAACAATATAACGATTGGATATATCGAGCTCGGTATCGGGTTTTTCCCATACTTTAAGCGAGCCGGTTGTATCTTCTTTGAAAGACAGTTCTCTTAATGAATCTTTCCCGGTTATAGAATGTGTATCGGACTGTAATTCACCCCTCCAACAAGGAGGCTTGGTATTTTCTCTCATACGGTGGATAGCGTAACGATCGAAAACTCGCTCTCCTGTGTTTGCAAATGCTTCTACATCGTCGGAAGGAAATTCGCTCATCATGTGTTGAGCATCTTGAAATGTTTTTCTTTTGTTTCTATACCATTCTATGGCTTCAAGAGTGGCTCCACTTTCCCACAAATACCATTCGTAATCGGTAAAAGAGGATATAAGCCGCTTGTAATCGCCGACAGGTGTCTGATACATTTCTATATCATACCAAGGAATAAATATAGGGGTCTTATCCGACTCTCCTTTTTTTGCATTCTCATATTCGGTATGAAAATAATCCCCAACTCCTTGTGCCGTAGATTCCATGACAATGACGGAATAAGGAACTAGGGGTATAGATGAGCTAATGGAAGCTATCAAATCTCCTGTTCGTTTTTCTTTGGTATCGGGATACAAAGCAACCTCGGAGAAATGAACCATAGCTATATCTGCTCCTCGAACAGAATCGGGTTTTTCTGCCGAACCTATTGTTACACGGGCATTTACTTGTTGGATATAAGATATATTCTGAGTTCTAGCAAACGGTCTCAATTTAAGCGGACTATTCAATATCCAAGAAGGATAATTGTCGAGCAGTTTGCTATACATTGCTCGAATATTGGAAGATGAGTCTTTTACATGCGCTGCTATGACGCTATTCCACTGATGTTTGTGTACAAGCTGAATCCACGCCATATAGATTTGTGTGAGCGTTGAACCTCCCCATTGTCGGGCTTTGAGTAGAATCACCCGGATTGGTTTCCCCTCACGACGTTGCTGTTCGAATAGTTTAAGAAGTTTTCTTTGCGGTCTGTTCAAAAGAAAGGGTATATCGACCGATGTTATCTTATCTTTTATCTTAACTGTGGCTATCGCCCAAAACTCAAAATCGTATTTAATCCGCAGCAAAAAAAATTGACGGTCTATTTCTCGAATAAGCTGGGGTGTGGCTTGTTGATGAAGCCCGTTTTCAAGAAGATTTTTATAGGATTTTTCTTGGGAAAGTATCTGTACCCAGCCATTTTCCTCATACATATCGGCGGGTATATGTAGAGTCCCGAACTCTTCGATTTTTATTTCTTTTCGGGGTATTACATCTGACCCCTCTCCCGTTACCGGATCATACGGTTCCGTAAAAGACATTCTCCTTTTTTTGTTCTCTGCTATTATTTCAGAGTAATTCATTCGATGCCTCCTTCCTTTTTTGATTGAAAAAAGCATCTTTTCTTCTCATGGCTATGATATGCCTCGCCGTACGAACAGAAATATAAAATTGTGGAGCCGGAGAACGAATCGCCCTTCTGACTGCTTCTGAAAACGATATGCGATCATCACCGGCTTGAATTTCACAGGCTTTTTTGTATAGGTCGATGTACATCTTTTGCTTTATGGGACAAGATGTTATTCGTTTCCCTTTTTTTATGTTCAGAAGATTGGTTATGGCTTTTTCATTACCGATATAAAACCGCTTGGAAGGGGATTGAATCGCCGCTTGATAAATGTAATCACACATTATCCCACCACACAAATTGAGGGTGTAGTAGAACGTGTCACAGAACTCTCGGTCTCTGCTTTCTTGATAATCTAATGTAGGCATACGCAATTTGATTTGCGTATGTTGGGTATCGGTTTGATGCAAATATAAGCTAAAAAATCGATTTTGCAATGACGTACTGCCCTAAAAATCGCACTGACCGATTTTGCAATGACGTACCGTCCTAAAACTATGAAAATGAGATTTTTGTGTTGAGTTTTTTTTGAACCCATCACAAAAAATCGTATGGAAAAAGATAAAGAAGAAATTACAGCACAAGTTGAAACTCCATCTGGAACAGTAGATGAAACCGTAAAAGCCGAATCTCCTAAAAGCGGCCGATCGGTATGGGTAGAACGACTACGTACGACTTACCCGGATAAAGATGTAGACTATGAAAATGACGATGATGCTTTCTACTCGGGATTAGAGGATTTTTATAATACCAGAGAGGATAGAATCAGAAAACTTGACGAGGGTAATAAATCTCTCACAGAAGCATTGGCTCGTGAACCGGAAGCGGGATTATTTCTAAGTGAATTAATTGCAGGGAGTGAAGTATTACCTGCCCTTGCAAAAAGTTATGGAGATATTCTCGGAGCTGTCTCGGGTGACGAAGAATCCATGAAAAAATTTAATGAAGGACTTTCGGCTCGTCGGGATTCTGAGAAATCATTTAACGAAATCAGAGCAAAACAAGAGGAAAACGCAGCCCGTAATGCAGAGACTATCGGCTCGTTTTTCGAAGAAAAATCGGCCGACGACGCAGAACGGACGGCCTTTGAGGATTTTGTATCGTCTCTGGCCGACAGCATTTTCACTTTCAATTTCGACCGCCCTACCCTCGATGCTCTTTGGAGGGCATACAAACATGATGAAGACGTGACCGAAGCGGCCACTGTGGCGGAAGTAAAGGGGAGAAATGCCAATATCGAACTCCAAAAAAGGAGCGTAAAGAACGACGGGACACCCAATCTGAACAGGGAATCGTCAGATAGGATAACGGCGAATGTGACTGTCCCGAGGAGTAAACGAAGGGGGATTTTTGAAAGAGGAGAAATTGTTTAACAAAATAGGTAAAAAAGATGAAAATTTTAGGTAAAGAAGTGAATTGGAAATATATCGCTGTCGCCGGCGGTATTGTGTTGTTGTTTTTATTGTTGTGCTCCTTCGGGTTGTTCACATCAGGTGAAACGGTCATCGGACTGGCCGCAACGGTTCCTCTGGCAGGAGGTGGTGTGAATGTTACAGACGAGCCGGTATCGGCAGACTTGACCAAAGATGTGTCGCCGGATTTGTTGAAAGCGCATATAGACAAGGAGGTTTGCCGGATTATGCCTTCGTCTACACCGGTAGACACGGTGAGCCGCAGCGGTCGGGTGATTTCGGTAGGTTCCCGTGAATATGAGTTTTATTCGTTAGACACCAAACCGGCTTTGACAACCTTGAAAGCGAAATATACAGAAACGGCGTCGGCCGGTGCGAAGCTCGACACGGCGAACAACGATTATTTCGAAGTTTCGGACACGATAAAGGTTATCGGTGTAAAAGGTTATGACGAGGGAGGAACTACTGAAAAAGATGAGTTGGTTCTCTATGTAATGAGTAAAGATGCCGACGGTAAACTGAATGTCTTGGCGGTGAATGGTAAAAAGAGCGGCAGCACACCGGGTATAGTACCCACCATCGAAGCCGGAACTGAACTCCTGCGAATGGGACGAGCCGGAGCGGAGAAAGATGCACAAACTGCACAATTCGAGACCTTGCCTACCAAAGAACAGAATTATGCCCAAAAGTTCTGTACGCAAGTCGAAGTTACTGATGTATATCAGGAATGGACGGAAAAAGAAGTCGATTTCACGTTCACAGACATGGAACGCGATGCCATTTGGGAAATGAAGCGAGGTATGGAAATGAATTTCTTGTTCGGCAAAAAGAACAAATTACGTGATACGACCAAGAAAGAGGACGTGTGGTTTACTGAGGGCATCTGGTGGCAAGCCGGTAAAGACTGGACTTATGACGCATCAGCAGGAATGACCGCGAAAGATTTGATAGCTCTCTGTAAAACGGCTTTAACGGGAAATGCAAGCAGTAAGAAAAAACTGGTTTTCGCAGGAAGTGATTTTATCGAACAAGTGACGAACCTTGATATTCAGAAAGTCATGCAGGGGGATCAATACAAAGCCGAACTTGGGCTCACGTTCGATTCCATTCACTCGAAATTTGGAGATTTGTATGTGGTCTATACAGAATCATTCGATCTGGCAGGCATGAGCAAATGTGCCCTTGTGGTGGACGATAACTATTTGACCAAATTTGAATTCAAGTCGTTGTCGAAAGAACGCAGGGATTTCAAAACTGCGGGTATACGTGAGACGGAAGGTGAATTTATCCAAGAAATTTCTGGCATTGTATTGAAGAATCCGGGAGCTCACGTTCGTATCACTCCGAAAGCTGAATAAAAAACAAACAAGGGGAGTATCGATGAAAGATACTCCCCATAAATCATAGAAGTTATGTTGAAAGTATATAAAACCCAGACTTACCTGAGCATGCCGATAACCGTGAAAGGTAAATCGGTACGCATTGAGTTCAGAGGGAATAAATTCACAGGCGGATTTTTCTCGACCAAAGACAAAAATGTGCAGAAAGCGATAGAGTCTTCTAAGGAGTTCAACAACATTATATTTTTAGATGCTGTCGAGGAAGAACCTGTAAAAGAGAAGGAAGACAGAAGGGTAAAAATAGAGTCTGTAAAATCGTTTCAAGAAGCTGTCGAATATCTGAAAGGTGAGGGAATTATCGCTAAAACGCCGGAAGAAATCAACTCGGCAGCCGAAGAATTGAACATTTCATTCCCTAATCTAAAATAACCCCATGCAAATATCCCGATTATCTTATCTGGTCAAGGTCGTTATCGATGAAGTCACTCCGTCGACCGTCGAAATTTCATACAACGACATGCCAATAGATGACAGAGTAAACAGCCTTGCGGAGTCCTGCGCAAAAGAGACCTTACTGGCTTCTCCACTGAGATATTTGCCTCACAAAGATATACCGGGAAATGTAGAAATATATGGAGACGGGAGTGGATATGTGCTACTCCCCTCCGATTTCCTACGTCTTTTTTCTTTTAAAATGGAACTTTGGAAACGTAGGGTAAATAATAGCATAACGGAGGAAAGTGAAAGTTATCTGCTACAAAAGAATCCTGTCACACGAGGAGGTATAAATTTCCCCGTATGTGCAGTGGTTAATAGTGAAAAAGGGCTCATTTTAGAATGGTATTCTGTCCCTTCTTATGTAAGAATGCCCAAATGTACGGAAAAAAGATATGTTCCCATACCTGAAATAACGAACTCTGAAATAAATATTCCACAAGGGCTGGAAATGCTCATGGTATATATAACAGCCAAAGAAGTACTGATGAGTTTACAACAATATGACATGGCAAAAGCTACCGAAGAATTGATACTAACGGAAATGAAACAATTATCTATATAAATCGACATGTGTAGAATATTCAAATGCAATCGAGCCGGGAAATATATCGGTTTTTATAACAGGCTGGAAGATGCCATGCGGGATAATCCGATGGCGCAAAGGGACTGGTTTTTCACCAACGGGGAAACATTGAGCGTTTGGATGTTCGACGGGAACCGCTGGCTAGATACCAACAGGGCTGTCGGAGCTGTGAACATGATCGACAACCCGGAAACATTTGTTCCTGATGTTCTAGCGGGTGAAAGTAAGACTTATTTTTATATCGCCCCCCAAGCAGGAGAATATACCTTCACTAATTTTGGAGGGATTTCTGTATCAGTAGAAAAACCTAGTCTTATATCTATGGATTGGAATGGGATCGAATGGGGCGATACAATCTGTGAGTTTCCTGTTCATGGAGAGGAATTATTGCCGGAGGTCGAACTAAGATTCGTGAGTTTACCTAACGACGATGTGAGCGAAGTATACGGTAGCCGTGAATCTAATATTATAAAAAATTGCTATGTGGAGTTTCGAATGTCGCAAGGCTGGGATTTTATCAATCGAGAGAAAGAAAATATTTATTTGTGCCTGAACCGATGGAAGAGTAAAAATATGGCACGTAAATCTACCAGCCTCAGAAAATGGGTTACGGTTTATGATTTCTTTAAAACAGGAGATGACTTGTCTCATTGTTATCCCAATAAAGGAGAATTTCTGAACGGTTATTATAGATACGAAATTAAAGGGCTTCCTTTTTGGACACAATCTAGAATAAAACCAGTCGCACTCTCGGATTTAATTGTAGGAGAATATCATGGGGAATGGATCAGGATACCTTACTCGATGGAAAGCATTATGCGTAGATTTATATACATGCGTAATCAAAAAAGTGAATACGATTGGGAGGTCGTGCCTCCTCAAAAATTTTTCGATTCGAGCGGAACGAGTGCTGAAATGGTTTGTTCCGGAGGAAAGATGAAGATGTCACATGATGAAGGACATGCTAACTTTGTCAGTCTCACTTTGGGATTGTGTTTAGCTATAAAAGACTTATCGGTGACTAATTATGAAAAATGGATAAAAGGCTGTATGACGGCCTTCTGCGGAAGAATGGGTTATACTAAAAAACTAGGATTGGTCTATAATGCTACTTTATATGGGAAAAACAGGTTTGTTAAATAACGGGAGGTGCATTATCTATTTTTTTCTGCTCCGGCAGGAATTGTAGGAGGAGTTTCTGCTCCGGCAGGAATTACCGTTTCATGCACTTCCCTTTTTATATGTATAAATTATGGAAAATATCAAACTACCCTTAGATTCGAATCTAAACCCTATCGGGGTTTTGCAGCCCGGCGGAAACATTACGTTAGATGAAAGTGAAAACTTCGAAATTACGGAGTCGGGGATATACCGGATATTTACCGAGTCCGGCACTAACGGCATTGCCGAACTCGAATTTGATATGAACGGAACTATATCTAATGTATATAGTACAGTTGGGACAATAGAATGTTTTTATATTTCGAAAGGTACAATTTTTTATCCTGTATCTGGTTCCTTTCGTGTTACTAAAATGATTTAGCCATGAGTTTAGGAAGATTGGGATTGATACAGGCTGGGCAACCTTCGAAGCAGTGCCCCACGTGCCCCACATTGGCGGAAATGACAGCCGACGCTACGGCCACGGCTGCC
>ENA-OOZX01001502-OOZX01001502.1-human-gut-metagenome-genome-assembly--contig:-NODE-1502-length-14523-cov-8.416989_pt1 | contig 14523 bp, 9 predicted proteins | sample MGYA00241048_ERZ501412 | MGnify/ENA primary metagenome ERZ501412 (study PRJEB25962, sample SAMEA2042518) | human gut metagenome | biome: human gut; feature: human-associated habitat; material: faeces... | reverse complement strand
AATTTAATTGTTTATTTGTCATACCCACAGCCTGTAATACACCATATTCCTGCTTCTTCGTGGTGATATTGATGATCATGGTGTTTGCCAGATTCATAAACCCAATGAGACCGACAATTGCCATGAACAGATAGCAGCCAAGCTTCATCATACGGCTTGCGTATTCTGCAGTTTGCAATTCTGCGTGATAGGTGTTCAGCTTGATATGAGAAGTATCGGAGAGCAGGTCATTCAGGCTTTGCTCTACAGATGCCACATCTTTTTTAGCACAATCCACCCACAGGTATCCATAAGATGTCCCTTTCGGATCTACAGAGCGGTATACTTCTTCCGGAATGACCAGATAAGTGTCCGCGCTTACAAAGGAGCCTGCGATTTTTCCATGATAGGTATAGGTTCCGCTTCCGTTATCAAAGTTGAATGTAATCGGTGCACCCGCAGAATACCCGTCAGCTTCCATCCACATGGACCAGCCAAAGAAAACATCCCCGTTTTTGACAGCCTGTGCATAGTCCATGGAACCGATATCGCCATCCCCGCGCATCATTTCAAAATCCTCTTGATTTACGATTGCAACCGGAAATTTTGTTCCGTTCAGATCTGCAGAGACGATTTCTCTCGTCAGTACATCCGTTACACCGGGGATGGATTTGATTTCTTTAATCAATGAATCATTCAGTGGGTTGTTCTGTAGGATTGTGTCCAGATTATTCTCCGAATAGGCTTCATCATAATTCTGGGAATAATCCAGCTGCAACTCAAATTGTCCATGGTTGATTGCAATCCGCGCCTCGTACTCCGGGTCAATATTTCCAACATAATTAGAGATAATTACAAACAATACACAGGAAAGCCCCATGGTAAGAATCGTAGCAATGGTTCTTTTCGGATTGCCTGTCACATTTGCCATTGCCATGGAGAAAACGGTGACATCTTTTCTGCCTTTTCGTCTGCCCTGTTTTTGCGTTTTGGAGCCGTCAAGATACCGTGTCGCTTCGATTGGTGAAATCCGGGAAACAATTTTCATGGGTTTGCGCAGAGCCAAAACGACCGTAAGAAACGATACAAAAATGCAGATGAGCATAATTGTCAGTGAAAACAGAGGCACCTGATGGTTCTTGATTCCGGACGATACCAGATTTCCCTGCTCCACCAGCCAGTTGAAGCTGACTTTTGCAATCAGGAAACCAAACAGCAGCCCCAGCGGTATCGAAGGAACCGCCAGAAGAATGCCCTCACGAAAGATCAACTGCTTCATCTGCTTTCTGGTTGCACCCAGCGCCTTGATTTTTCCGTACTCCTGAACCTTCTGGGCGATCCCGACCTGGAAGATATTATAAATGACCACAACGGAAAACAGCACGATTCCGAGGATCAGGGTTCCACAAACCACAATCATTTCATAGCTCGGCTGCAATACCCACTGCAGGTAGAGGTCATTGATGATCACGTTTTTCTGGTCAATGCCGCAGAAATCCGCGATTTCTTTTATAACAGGCGCAACATTATTCATAGATACATTTGCAGAATCGCTCAAGGTAAAATAGATATTATATTGCCTGTCACCCTCCGCAACACGCTCATTATAAAAATCCTGCGAACCGAATACAACATAGGAAGCCTCGATGGTATATTCATCCCGGTCATATAAAATCCCGCTGACAGTAAATTCCACCGGTGCGTATTCCGACTGCATGCCGGAACGGTACTCCAATGTTACGGTGTCTCCGACCTTTACATCATGGTATCCCACTGCATCAAAGAAAGCGCGTCCTGCGGCAATTTCCTGCGCCTTTTCCGGATAGGTACCTTCCTTCAACACATATTCCTGATTATAGGGAAGCATTTTCCTGACCGTTTCATCCGCACTGACAAAGCCGCCATTTTCATTTCCTTTCAGGATGCCCTCCGTACACATGATGCCGATATCAGATATCTCAGCTCTGCGTTCCACTTCTTTTAATTGCGTACCATCTGCGGCGATAAACAGGCCATAATTGCTTCCATATGAGCTTGCCGCCTGACTTTTCTGCAAACGGATCATTCCATTTCCCACAGTACTGATAATCACAAGCAGCATCGTAGTCAGACATATGGACATCATAATCAGTATACTTCTTGTCTTGTTCTTTTTGTCATTGCTATATGCAATCCTGCTTATTGTCTTCATCTGAAATCCACCACCTGTCCATCCTCAATTACCAGAATACGATCAGCGACCTGTGCAATTTCGTCATCATGGGTAATCATTACAATTGTCTGTCCATATTTTTTTGCTGTCATCTTAAGCAGGGCGATTACCTCATCACTGGTCTTGGAATCAAGATTTCCTGTCGGCTCATCTGTAAACTGTACCCCTATCCCCTTATGCCTTGAAAATAGGGGCTTTAACGGTATGTACATTTGTGTACTGTGTACATTTTCTTTATACGTTAAAAGCAAGCAGATCTTTTCTTTCCAGAAGTCCCCACTTGCTTTTATATATTAATAATACTTATGTCCATTGCTTGCTGCAATACATTTTTGTTTTAATTCTCGGCTTATTTCAAACCTTTCATAATATTCATCTGATTCTGTTTCAAATGCATATTTATATACTTTCACAACTTCTTCGCAATTACTTTGAAATTGACTTTCTTCAACTGTACTATTTCCATCTCCAATCAATCTATTTACAAATCTCTGGTAAGCTTTTAACTCTGGTAATACGCTTGCAACAAAAGTACTTTTCCCCTCTAAAAATTTTTTCTTTTCTGGAATATCAATAATATCAAGTAATATAATACATGCTACAAATAGTGATATAAAATATGACTCTGAACTTATGTATGTTCCTGTAGAACTTGGTACTGATTCAATTCGACTCTTGTAAATCAGTTTATCTCGCAAAGATAAGTGATAATAGTCACTCAACTCTTCCGCTAGTTGATGCAACCAATATTTTCTCTCTGTTCGTTGTTCAGAAAATTCTATTGACTGTTTTTGATACCGATCCATTACTGGAAGATTTATATTCACATCAAAAAACTTATTCAAATATCTGGTTGCATCAAATCCACTTCCATAATAACTTGTTATGGTATGTATTAACTGCTCCTTATTAAGAGACACCACGAAAATCACACGCTCATCATCAAAATAGTGTTTGATTCTCTCCAACATTTCTATGGCAAAAGATGGTCTGCAGCGATCCAATTCATCAATAAATATAATCAGTTTCTGCGCTCTTTCTACAATAATGTCATTGAAGATTCCTTTTACTCGTTCCCGGATTTCTTCCTCAGTCTGTACAAGTGATAAAATATCTACCTTTTTCACTTGTAGCTTTTCAGCTACTGTAAATGGATTCATCTTAAATTCACCTAATGAAATAGGTAACGTTGACAATGCTTTTATTAGTTTTTCACTAATTTTTTCAGAATCTATTTTCGTATCATAAACTCCCTTGCAAGTCTTTGTCATGACTAACAACAGGGACATAAGTGGATCGCTATGATTATCATACATCCATGCATTATAATAGATTGGCAAATAAGAATGCTTCAAATCTATTTTAGCCATCATTTCATTGTCCTTCAAATATTCATAAGATGGAATTTTCTCAATCGGATTTTCTTCATCTGCCCGTTGATTTGCCAACACATATTTTAGCACTTCTTCAATCTGTCGGACAAAAAATGTCTTTCCATCTCCCCATTTCGCATCCAAGCTAATGCAAGCACTTTCATCTATGAGTTCTAACCCATCTATAAACTCTTTTATATCTTTATTTCTCTCAAAAGTATTGTTCTTTATGGATGTCCAGATATTTATATCCGTTGCTTCCTGAACATATTTCTTCATATATTGTATTCTCCTTTATCATGAACTCCAATTATGGCTGAATATAATTAACATCTCTATTGTCTCACACAATCTAAACATCAACAATACCTTTTTATTTCAACAACTACCAGCAGGCACGTTCTTCTCGCCCCTGCCAATCGCTGATTATTTTCTTCTTCATTAAAAATTCTTGATCAGATTCAAGTCTCTTTTATTCAATGCTTTTCGCATTGCTTCATTTTCTTTCCGTAATGTCTCATTTTCTCTTTTTAGTTTTGCTACCTGCTGTTCTAATTGCAGGATGCGACTGTCCATCGCCATATCTAAAATCTTTCTTCTTTTATCTACCATACCTGCTTGTAGCTGCAAGGCATGATCTACTGCTTTTCGTACTTCCGGGTTCTTATAAAAAAATCCTCTGGACAGTCCGGTCTTTTGCATCAACTTGGGGACTGTTACTTTATCCTCTTCTTCAATCATCTCCTGAATTGCCAATTTTGCCCTCTGAATCTTCTCCATGCTCTGCTTATGGTTTATTTCCAGCATCTTGTCATATTTGCTCATACTCTTTCCCCCATCCTGCCAAGTTCGCCCGGATCATCCGGCTCATCTCTGCTCTGATTTCTCTTGTTTCATCTGCAATGATCTGAAGACTCATCTTTCGATAAAACTTCACATTCTTTACCGATGTATGCCCCAGTAGTTTTGCGATGGTCCAATCATCCAGATGCATCTCTGTTAGTCGGATGCCATATACATGGCGGAACATATGTGTTCCAAAGCCGAATAATTCGCCGTTATCATCTCGCAGATCTTTTTTCTGAATGATGGCCATCACTCTATTTTGAACGGTATTATACTGCAAAGGTTTCCGGGTATTTTTCTCATCTACAAAAATGTAAATCGTATCTCCATACATTTTCTCGGTGTACTCAATTGCTTTTTCAATCAGTAGTTCCAATTCTGCACTAATGGGTTTCATAAATGTGTGTGTTTTCATCTGCCTGATCTGAATCATAGGATGCCCATTCTGCCGATATAGGCAGTCCCTCTGAAGAGTTAAGGTATCGGAGATTCTTGTCCCCAACATTTGGTGAATGATCATGAGTCGCTCAATCTGCTCATCCAGTTCTGCAAGCGCTGCATTAAAACGAATCAGCTCACTGTCTGAATAAGATTTCAATTTAGGCTGCACTTGTTTGGGAAGGTCACTGGTCAGGAATATACTTTCCAGATGCGAATATCCATATAACTTCCCGATGGTTTCCAGTATCCCTCGGAGTCTTGTCAGATCCATTCGGTAATTGTTCACACCTTCTGCTTCTGTTGCAAGGTACGTCAGATATTCTTCCAGCAACTCCCGATTTAGTTCTTCTGCCGAATGGATTTGGGGATATGTTTCTTTCAGATATTTGGATAACCTCCGGATGGCTGTCAGCTCTTTGATGATCGTTGCAATCGCTTCATGATGTAAATGTTCATAAACTGCCTTTTTTGTTTCTTCCCGCAAGTCATCCTGGATAATCGTTGTAAAATTCAAAGTCTGCACATTTTTAATCGGATTCTTTTTATAGGCAATGTCCAGATTCTCTAATTTCCAGATATCTTTCTCAATCTCATCCCGTTCCTCTTCCTTTTCTGTAAATTGATATACCTTACGCACATACGTGATGAGACTCGATGGCAATGTCTTTTCTTTCCCATATACGCTGACTCCCGGTACTGTCAGTTTCTGTCCATGTTCCAGAAGCCAGCTCCGGATTTTTAACAGCCATTGCTTCCATTCAAGTTCCTGTAAACTCTCTACCCGGATATGCTTATCCTTCAACACCATGCAAAATCTCTGATAGGTCGCTCGTTCTTGTATCATCGTTGTCAAAGCACATTGTTGACTTCGTTCCTCAATAAATGAACAGAATTCTTTTTGAAGTCCTTTTGTTGGAAGCAGTCCTAAATCAAAACAATGAGATTCCTTTACATTCTTTTTCTGCTTCTCTTCTGCTCTTGCATAGCAGTTCAAATCTGTTAGATATAATTTTTCATCCATGGAACTCTCCTTTCATCAGTTCCGCCGCAAAGCTGTGGGTTTCTTCCTGGAAGTATGCTTCACTGGCTTTTTCCAGTTTCTTTGGCATATAATCCACATACTGTCTAGTCATTTCTTCATATTCATGCCCCAGATAATCCCGCACTGCCTGGAGGGAAATCCCGCTATCATAATACAGCGTAGCCAAGTTATGACGGTAATCATGGGATTTGAAAAGGTATTCCCCATCTGCGATCTGATATTTCTCACAGTATTTCAGCATCTGATACCGGAAGGTTCCATACCGGAAAGCGCCTCCTGTCTGATTCTGAAACAGATATTCTTCCGGTCCAATCTGATATTTCTTTTTATACACCTGTACCAGTTTGTACAATGCTTCCGGAATGGGAATCCGCTTATAAGTTTTCATTTTTACCTGATAGACCTTCAGCCAGTAATCTCCATCCTTTTCTTCATAACCATCACCTGTCAGGGTACACACTTCGCTTCCCCGGATTCCGGTACACCATAGATGAAGGAACATCAGTCGGAGATGTTCTGGGAATTCTGCCAGCTTAGACAAAATTTCCGTATATACTCCTTCTGGTACGCTGCGGTCATTGTGGACACGCACTTCTTTTTGAAGATAATATTCATGCCGGAAGGGGATCTTTTTCAAGTACCTCTTGACTACGAGAAAATTGTAAAACTGCAGGATCATAAAAATCCGCCCATTGGCTGTTGCTTCACGTGTATTCTGATTACGGATGCCCTCCAGATATTTCTGGATCTTCTCTGCTTCCATTTCATAGATCGGCTTTTTTTCTCCATTAAAATGTACCAGAAATGTACGAAGTTCCAGTAGCTTGATTCGGATGGTGCTGATGCATAAATCTGTGATTCCAAACAGATACCGCAAATATTTTTGCAAAATCTTTTGATTCTCCAAATTTGTCACTTCTTTAAAGGACACCAGTTCTATAGGTTTGCTGGGGTTCATCCGTTCTTTAGAAAAATGGAAGCGTTCCAAAAACCACACGTTTGCTTGCCAATGAATTTCTGATGCCTGTATAAACAATATCTTTCTGCTCGTTCTCAGGATGCCAAATACAGTACGTTTCTTTCTCCCTTTAAACTCTTCCGCAAGTTCCTGTTCAAACTGCTGTTCTTTATCCAGTGTCATGGTTTCAATATCAGCCACTTGATGTTTCACACAAAATTGATAAAACCTTCGCAGTGCCAGCAGCTTCTCTTTTCGCATCTCTCCTTCGTAGGTATGTATCACCACTTTCAATACCGTAAAAATCTGCATTTTCAAATTTCTCGGACACCCCAGTGTAAAATCCCACAACAGTTCCTTTCCGTCTTTGCTTGCCAGAAAAGATTCCGCTATCTCAATCTCCGGATAATGGGTAAGGCACATCCACTGATCACGATACTCTGTAGTATATTTCCTCTGTCCTGCCAGCGTTTTTAGTTCTTCCTTCATCCGATGGAGGAAAATTCTGTCGAATCCCCGAAGGCAAGTAATCGGTACATGAACGATTTCATTTCTTTCCAAATACCCTTCATACCGGACTCTTAGGGCTGCATTCATCTCCGAAATATCAGTAATTCCCGCTTCTATCAGGAACTTCTTTACCCGGTTTCGTATTGTTCCATTTATCTCTGTACAGGCATCCACCTGCTCACAGATTTTTTGTTCCAGTGCTTCCCGCTTTTTCTGATCTTCATATACATATAATTGATAAGCGGGCATGTCCTTCACCTCCTACAGGAGTTTCTCCACATCATAAAGTACGGAATGTTTTGCATAATATTGGTCGCTGGCTTCCATAAGCTGGTCATCTACAATGTTCAGATATTTGATGGTCGTGTCGGTGTGTTTATGTCCATACGCCTCACTGATCATTTCCAGCGGCCATCCGGCATCCCGTCTCATATTCCCGAAATATCTCCGCAACATATGGGGTGTCGTATGGATACCCGTTTTTTTCTCCATCCGTTCCAACATTCGGTAGACCGCATCCACCTGCAATGCTTTCCCTTTCGTCTCCCCTTCGATGTTTACAAACAACATCTGCTGATGCTGCAGAAGTTCCCGGTATTTTGACAGATAAAACAGTAAAAACTGAAAGGTGGCATCACTAATCTTAGCTTTTCTGTAGGCGGCATTCTTTGCCCTTGCCCTGTTCTCATTGTCATCCCGGAAAAATACCCGGATAGTATGTCGCTCATAATCAATATCCCTGGTATAATTCACACCTAGAATCTCACCGATCCGGTATCCTGTCTCTGCCAGCAGCATGATAAGAAGCTGATCCCTGCAATTGGTACACTGCTTCAAAAGTTCTAAAATCTCATTATGCTCTGCCGGACGGACATTTCGTTCTTCCTCTTTCAGATATCCATTGAATGACCGGAACCGCAGTTTTCTTTTCACGCCGATAGAATCATGGGTGGTAAAGCTGTCATAATATAACACCTTCAGTCTTTCCATATCTGCTTCCAGTTCTAAAAAGCAGAAAAACCTGAACACGTCTTTTAAATACGCATTACAGGTTTTATTGCTTGGCAGTTTCTCTTTCTTGTCATTCAAATGATTTCCAGCTTTCAACCAGTGGAGAAATCCCACATAATGTTCATATTGTTCCTGGAATTCCTGTTCCGCCACTTGGGACAGTTCCAATTCTGTTTCATTCAGATATTCCAAGTAAAACCGAATGGATTTTGCCCTTCTGCCAACAGTATTCGGGGAACGGTTTGCTCTGATCAAATGCGTCAGATATTTTGACGGAAGCAGCACCATCTGCCAGCTCTGGTGATCCCGGATCAAGAAATACTCCTTTTTCCCTTCCCAGATATGTTCCACTGCATATCGTGCCATTTTGCTCACCGTCCTTTCCTCTAACGCTATACACAGTATATCCACTTCATGCCAAAATAGCTATTCATCAATACCAACAATCCCTCCAAAACCACCTCAAAAACTGTACTAAACTTTTCCTGTAAAAATGTCCAAAAATGAAGCACAAGCAACAAGGCTGGAAAGGGGATTTTTCCTGTTATAGATAATATTCCACGCCTTTCCGGCTGCGGATAAAATCCTGCACCTCTCTCAATTCTTCAGCCATCTGACAGGGTGGAAGGGCACACATCACATCTTCATGATACTTTCCGCCTTTTACAGCCCGAAAATCTAAAATAGAAACCACACAGGTATCTGTTTCTGTCCGGATGGCACGTCCAAACCCTTGCCGCAGTTTCTTCTGCATATCCGGCACAATGATCGCCTGGATATAATCTTCCAATGATTCATAGGTTTCTTTCTCCGCCTCGCTGATAGGATCTGGCACTGCAAAAGGCAGCTTCACAATAATCAGCGAAGATACCATATCCCCCGGAAAGTCCACCCCTTCCCAACAGGAGCCGGCTGCAAACAGCACCGCATTCTCCATCGTCTTAAACCGCAGGATCTCTTCCTGGGAATGTCTCCATACTTCTACCATCGGAAAGGGAATCCCATCCCTTAATATCTGGTACACGCTTCCCATCAATGTATAGGAAGTGAACAAGACCAGCGTATGCCCGTAAGTAGAACAGATCAGGGAATGGATCTGGCCTGCCACCATCTCAACTTCTTCCCTGCTTCCCCTTTTACACTTCCGCAAAGTTTTTGGAAGATATAACAGACAGTTTTCTTCATACGCAAACGGGGATTCTGCCACATAAGACTGTACATCTGTACGTCCTTCCAGTCCGGTCATCTGCAAAGTACGTGCAAATCCTTTTCCTGCTTTCAAAGTTCCACTGGTCAAAATAACAGACAGTGCCTGCTCCCGATCCCAAAGCATTTCCCGCAAGAGCTGTGGAATCTCCCGGCTGGCTGCGCATAAGACCGGAATCTTTTCTTTATCCATACGCAGATGGAGTACATACTTAGAATTTTTCTGTAAAAAACACTCCAGTACTTCTTTTGCCTCCTGAAGCCTGTTTAACACCCACTTTGGCACTACTCCTTTTAGCTGTTCCATCATTCTTTCAATCATCTGGATTCCCTCCCATAAACAAAATTCGCATTCTCCGGTCAACTGAAAATTTTCCTTTATACCATGGGAAAACATGTGACTTTCCCTGATAATCGTAAAAATACTATACATCCCGGTTTTTAAAGTTCGGGCTTCCACATTTTGATGTTCCCGTTCCAGATAATAAGCAATCTCCCGGATATCATCCATACATAAATTCTTCCCAAACATCTGCCTAGCCGCCTCCGGAAGTTTATGCGCTTCATCCACTACCAAAGCCCGGTAATCCGCCAGCAATGGTTTATACTCTTCCCTCCGGTGGAATGCATCTGCCAGTAAATAATTGTGATTACAAATCTGAAGGAACACATCCTGTTTCTTGGATTCTTCCAGATACCTCTGATAGCGGCACATCTGTCTGCCTGGACATTCCCTTGGACAGAACTTCGGCACACACACCAACCTTCTGTCAAACCCACTCAAATCCTTTACGATATCCATATCATAATGTTTCCGCAGAGACAGCAGTGCTTCTCTTTGGACTGCGTTCTTCTGCTTGTAACGGATAGCCTCGATTCTTTGTTCCAGCCTGTTATCACAGACAAAATGTTCTTTTCCTTTCCGTACCACTGCCCGAAGTGGTGTCTGAATAATGCCCTGTTCTACCAAAACTCTTGATAAAAACGGAACATATTCGGACAAGATCGCTTTTTGCAAGGCAATGCTGGAAGTGGATACTACCACCGGATGCTGTTTTGGCAGGCTGTTTCGTTCCATTAGTATGGAATATTTCCGCATCAACACACAAGCTACCAGATAGGCATACGTCTTGCCAATTCCTACCCCTGCGTCACACAGCGCAATTCTTTCTCCCAGCAAGGTATCTAACATTTCATGGCACAAGCGGATCTGTTCTTCCCTGACCGCCAGTCCCTGTTCCGGAAGCAGCACCCGGAAAATCTTCTCTACTTCCTGATGCGCTCTCTTTTGATATTCAACTTTGTAAAACATATTGTTTCTTCTTTCCGCATGACGTTAATACCACAAGGATACGGCTGTAGGATCTCCCACAGCCGCATATATCTGATATCAACGACACACTCTTTTTGATTTCTTATCGTTTTTTCTTTAGCACCGTATTTGTCCTCGACTCCCCGGCTGCCGCACCACATCTATGGCAGGGAACATTACAGGCGGATGCTTCGCTTCGCATCGCTCGCAGATTTTCTGAAAGTCTTGCTGATTACAACTTGGAGTCCATCCTCTTCCTTGTGGGAAGAAATTCGTATCATTATCCCCCGCAGATGATCCTGGCGAAAGACCTGCGAAAGTCCATTCACAGCTATAAGGACTCGCTCAGAATGAGAACAGGCACTGACAGTTTTCTTACGAAATGATCCGCCCTAGTCTTGGTACAGACCTTGTCATAACAATCCTGCAGTGCTTGCCCCCATCCGTCCTGGCGCTTATACTGTCACGCTTCTATCTTTGGGAACGTACCTGTAATGCTGGTATGCGGTTGTCAAGGAACGAGGGCCTATTACCCCTTTCATATATAGAGCCGATGAAAACCGCCTTTTTTCTTCACCCTTTCAAAAATTTTTTAATTTTTTTCTTCAGACGATCCATTCGTGTATAAATCGTCTTTTTCGGGATACCTGTCTGCTCTGCAATCTCCTGGATAGAAAATCCCCACATCTTCAGCAGTAAAATCTGCAAGGTTTTCTTATCCGATTCCAGAAGAATCTGCAGCAGTTGTTCATTTTCCACGCTGTCAAGTAACTGTTGGATCGTGAGTGCCACAGGAGATTGCTCTTCCAGCTCTTTGGTATATAGCTCTTCCTGATTTGGTGAAAAATGTTCCCAATATCTTCGCTCTGTATTAAAATCCTGCCAATCCAGTTCCCGAAGTCTTTGAATCACACTCTCACTTACACCAGATTCCCGTAAAATCCGTTCTTCTTGTTCCTTCCATTGTTTCCATTTCCGTTCTTCACTCGCTTTATGAAATATCACCTTTCTTTACCTCCGATCTGAATTTTTTGAAATCAAATCGGAGTGGCGGTGATCTTGCCCTCTCACATAGAAAAAGGATTAAAAACCAGAATTCTGTCCACAAAAAGAAAAGTGTCGCAATTCTACTTCGAATTGCGACACCACCAAACGCTATATATAGAACTAAAACTCCTTCTTTTGTTGTAAACTTTCGTAACACCTACATATCTTTCTTACCTTAAAGATTAATATTCTTCTGTGACCTTTACCCTCATTTTTAATCTCGTTAAAGTTTAATTTTATTACAGAACTGGTTGGAAGAAAATATTATTTATTATTTTCAGTCTCTCTTACACAACTATTTGCTCCGTTTTTTGTACTTAGTTCAATGGTATAGTTAGAACGATGGAATACTGATAGATAGTCATCCCTCCAGAGGAGTGGCAAGGCTTTTTTAATTGGTATAGCCCATGGTACTATGAATAACAAAAATTGACATAACGATATCCTCCTATAATACCGCCCTCGTGGGCAACCAATTTCTTATAGGATTATCGTAAAATACAATTTTGAAGATTTTATAAAGATTTGAAAAATGGGCAGCTTAAAAGCTACCCATAAAATCAATATGGAATTGAAATTGTAACCTGTGCGCCGCCTGTCTTCTCGGAATTGCTCAAATCAAGCTGTCCTCCATGCTGCTGGACAATGGATTTTGTGATAAACAGACCCATTCCAAAGTGCATATTAGAGCTACGGCTGTGATCTGCCATGTAAAACTGTTCCTTAGCGTGCAGCAAATCTTCCTGCGAAAATCCAGGACCAGCATCTGTTACCGTGATTTTCAGATGCTGCTTACCGCCTATTATCGAGATATGAATGGAACTGTCCTGCGGGGAATAATCCATTGCATTATTTATCACATTCATAATCGCTCGTTCTAACAGCAACTTATCCGCAGACAGTACATCTGGCAAGTGTTCTAATTCCATCTGCAATCCGATTTTTTTCGTCTGGCACAGGGCATCGATCTGCCCCCGCAACTGTTCCACATAGGAAAGCACATCAATATCCTCCATGTGAAGCTGATAGCCGGACGCTGCCCGTGAAATATCAATCAGCGTCCGAATGTATAACTGCATCTGTTCGGAACTACTGCTGATATATTCCGCATATAAACGCTGTTCCTCATCCAGCTCTGTTTCGCTGATAAGATCAGCATTTCCCTGAATAACAGTTAGGGGCGTTTTCAAATCGTGGGCAAGCGCAGCAATTTGTTCTTTCTGCATATGCTCGGCTTCCCACTGTTGCTCCAAAGAAGCTTTCAGACTTTCTTTCATATGAGAAAAAGAAAGTAGCACATCTTCAAATTCTTTGATGTTTGAATGTCCAACCTCAAAATCAAGGTTCTGCTTTGCCACTTCCGAAGTTGCTTCATACAAAGGATCAAGCTGCAATCGTAACTTTTTAGCAAATCTGGTTGTCAAGAACAGACAAACAAAAATTCCTCCCGCTGCAATCAAAATAATCAACAATATATCTGGAGACGGCAAATGCGTATTCATCCACTCATTTGTATATTGAGCACCAATATAGTATTGCAGGACAACATACTCATTTTCACGAGTGACAAGCAGGTATCTTTTTTTCAGGTTCTGGTCGATAACACCTGTAGTCGCATACCGCATAGCGTGTTCCAGCTCACCTTCATCTAAAGTAGTTTCGATAATCTGATAGCTTTTGTCTAACAGCACATATTCAATTCCCATTGGAATTTCAACTTCAGATAAATCTGGCGTAGCTGCAAGAACCGATGCAAGCTCATTTGACCGTATTTCCGAATAATCTCCGTATGTGGTAACCCCTAAAGCCGTGCTGATGTTCATAAGCAGAAACGGAACAGCAACTGTGCCAAGCAAACCACCAAACAACTTAAATAAAAAGTGCCAAAAGGCTGTTTTCAGTGATGACTGTTTTTTCATTCCCATTTGTACCCAATCCCCCATACAGTTGTGATCGGCTGAATACAATACTGGTTCAGTTTCGCCCGGATATTCTTAATGTGAGTGGCAATCGTGGAATTATCACTTTCTCCGTCCAAACTGAAAACAGCCTCATAAATCTGTTCCCGTGTAAACACCTGTCCTTTATTACGGGCAAGAAATTCACAGATCATATATTCGCTTTTGGTAAGGGATATGATTTCTCCGTCTACCTGTACTGTTTTAGCTGATAAATCTATTCTTATGCGTTCAAAGTTCAGGCTGCTATGGCGTTCCCTTTGTTCCCTGCGTATATGGGCATTTACTCTGGCCCGCAGCTCCGGGATGCGAAAAGGCTTCGTCAGATAGTCATCCGCCCCCAGGCCAAGACCAAAAGTAATATCATTTTCCATTGTTTTAGCTGTAAGGAACAGAATCGGACAATCAACTATGGCATGATTATTTGGTACACCCCGCAGAGTAGCAAAGATACGCAGGTTCTCTGTGCCGGTCAGATTGGGATAAAAACCGGGGGACTCAATCAGGCTTCCGATACGGGGCAACAGCTTCTTTTCATTCCCCTGTAAAGACTTTCCCCAGATTTTGACCTCTCCGGAAGTCGGCTTCGTTAAGCCCAACAGCATTTTCATGGTAGTGGTTTTTCCGG
>ENA-OOZX01001492-OOZX01001492.1-human-gut-metagenome-genome-assembly--contig:-NODE-1492-length-14606-cov-4.372346_pt1 | contig 14606 bp, 10 predicted proteins | sample MGYA00241048_ERZ501412 | MGnify/ENA primary metagenome ERZ501412 (study PRJEB25962, sample SAMEA2042518) | human gut metagenome | biome: human gut; feature: human-associated habitat; material: faeces... | reverse complement strand
CCGGCCCCTGCCTCTCTCCGTTGCACATTTCCCTATTCGGGGACGTAGATGATTTCCCCGTTTTCGAGCTGGTAGGCGGTGCCCACGCGTTTGCCGCGCGAGTTCTTGCCGCTCTGGTCTTCCGACGGAGTGTACTTTTCTATTTTCTCTCCCTTTTTGGTGATGATTTCCATCTGTTCGGTACCGGGGTTCTTCACTACCGTGAAATCCTCCTGCGAGAACATCTCGGTCATGTCGAACCGTGTCACCAGCGCGACCATCAGCGCCACGGCGAATACCATCGCCACATCGAAGAGGTTGGTGAGGACGGCCATCGGGTCGTGGTCCTCGTCGTTCTTGATGAGTCTTCGTCTGCGTGCCATCTTATTCCTTTTCATTGAGGGATTCGACAACGTATTCCAGTATGTTCATGTCGTCCGCCACCCAGCGCTGCTTTACCTGGAGCGTAATGAAACCGATTGCGCCGATGACGATACCTACTACGGTGGTGGCGAAGGCCACCTGCATGTTGTAGGCCATCGAGCCGATGTCGCCCGTAGCAAGTCCCACGAGCGCCGGACCCATCGGGATGAGCGTACCCATAAGACCGAGCATCGGGCCGATTTTGACCAGCAGTTTCGATTGTCCCAGTTCCTTGTCCGCGGCTATTTCGTAATCGCCGAGGAGCTTTTCGCGGAGCGCCCGGTCTTGCGGGGCAGCCTTTATCTTGCGGAGGTACTCCAGCAGTTTGCTTTTGCCGTTGCCCTCGGGCAGCGTGTCGAGGAACTCCTCCACCCCGGTCTTTCCTATTTCGCGGTTGAGCTTGACGTTGATTTTGGTGCGGGCGATGTACGTACCGTAGAAGCCGCCAATCATCAGCAGTGCCTTGATGAAGAAGAAGAGCAGAAAAATGATGTCAGGTATCAGCATCCCGTTGGATAGCCAGAACAACATGTTAGAAATCAATTCCATTTTCAATTATGTCTATTAATGAGTTTTTTGAAGTTTATTTTTGAAAGGAGCAGCCCCAGCAGGAAGAAGCAGGCTGTACCGGCGGTTAGTGCCGCGAGCGCGCCCCATTCGACATTGCTGACGGTGGCGTAGACGACGGTACTGTCGGCTACCGACGCATTGACCAGCAGGCCGATGAGGAGGATACCCATGTTGAGCATGATTTTCAGTTCGAGCTTCATGCTCTCGTGTCGGACGAAGAGGTGGATGAAGCCTGCCGCGAGCAGGACGACGGCGAAAACGATACCCGCATAGATGGCGGCGGTGGCCCCGAAATCGGCGCCTACCCGCTGCCTGAAGAAGAGCAGTTCGAAGTAGGCCACCGCGAATATCCACAGGATGCCGGGTACCACTTTCAGCACGAAGACCGATTTTCTGCGCTGCCCTTTCGGTTTGAAGTAGTTGCTCAGCAGAAACACCGAGACGAAGATGCCGAGTATGGCCTCCGTCGTGGTCAGTACCGCCCCGTCCGTCACCAGTTCCCGGTCGGCCAGCAGATTCGTTATCACCGTGGCGGGCTGTTCAATGACCGTCGGATAGAGCGCCAGCGATACGAGTGCCGCGAAAAAGGCGTAACAGGCCATCGTCCAGAAGCGGCCGGTCATGGCCGCTTTCAGACAGAATTTCGCCAGTGCGAGGACGAATATGATTTGAATATAGAGTTCCATCGCCTATTTGTCCTGTTTGCGCCGTACAATCAGCCATACGATGACGAGCCCCAGCAGAATGCCGGCAATCCAATACACCGTACCGTTCCGTCCCGGGGCGGTCTCTTCCCTCTGCGCTTCCCTGCGGCGTTCGGGCTGCTGCTCCTCCTTTTGCAGGACGACGTTGTTCTCGTTCTGCTCTTCGAGCTGTATCTGCCGGGCGGCGTCTATGTTTTTGTTGTAGCTCTCGGCCGCCTCTTTGTCCACCTTGGATGCGATGAAGTCGCGCAGTTTGGCGTTGTCGCAGATGAATCCGCTGCATCCTGCCGCATGTTCCGAGACGAGGCGCGTGTGCAGCTCGGCCACTTCGCGTAGCTGTACGTCCGTGGCGTGCCACATTCCCTTGCGGGCCGATTCGAGCATCACCGCAGTCATCTCCTGCAGGGCGTAGGGATTCTTCTCGGAGAAGGTCTTTTCCAGTCCGAGGTCGTATGCGTCCTCGACGTACACGTCATAGTATTTGTTCCAGATGTGCTGGTCGATGGCCGAAGGCTTCATGGCGTTCCAGCCGTAGGTATTGCGGAAGGTCTCGGCGAAGGTCTCCATGCTGCTCGCTTCGCCTTTCATCATTTCGCGGATGTACTTCGGATTGAATACCGTGGAGTTGGTCTCCACGCCGATGGCCTCCTTGAGCCCCTGCACTTTCGGGCGTCCCGTATTGCGGAAGTCGTTGAAATAGCCCGTCGGGTCGTTGCCCGTGACATGGCGGACGGCCGCCGACATGCCGCCCATGAATTCGTAGACGTGGTCGAGGCTGAGCGGCCCCCACGTGTTGCTCGAACGCGGCTGTACGACCACCGAGGTGTTGAGCAGCGCCGCTTCGAACACCCCTTCGCGGGTTTCGCCCCAGGCCTCCGAACCGTTGGCGGAGTAGAGGGCTCCCATGTTGTGGATGTACTGTCGGGCTATCTCCTCTTCCGACTCCCATGCGTCGCCCTTTTCGACGAGGCCCATGATGCCGGTTCCATAGCTGCCGTTCAGACCGCCGAATATCCGTTCGCCCGCATATTTGCGTGCGTCTGCCGGAGAGAATCCCTTTTCGAGCAGCAGGCGTTCGGCATCCTCGAATCCTTTGCGCACGTAGTTTCCGTACTCTTCGTCGTGCGCTTCGGCCGCCATGGCGATGGCGTCGTTGATGAGTTCGAGGCGCGACGCGGCGATGTCGCGCAACTGTCCGGAGGTCTGTACCACCACGTCGATGCGGGGCCGGCCGAGCTGGTCGGAGGGAATGAGCCGCAACGAGCGGATATAGCCGAAGCCGTCGCGCATCGGTTCCACGCCCAGCAGGTAGAGTATCTGTGCGATTGTCGCTCCTTCGCTCGATATGAAGTCGGTGGACCACAGCGTGAAGCTGACCTTTTCGGGATACTTGCCGTTGGCCTTCATTTCGGCGGCGAGCAGGTCTTCGGCCAGCCGTTTGCCCGTTTTCCACGCTTCGGCGGAGGGGGTGGTCTCCGGATTGATGGAGTAGAAGTTGCGTCCGGTGGGAACGGCCTGCGGATTCACGATGGGGTCTCCCGCCGAGCAGGGTTCCACATAACCGCCGTTCAGGGCGTTGAGGAGTGCGGCCGGTTCCGCGTCTGTGCTGTGCTTCAGTGCCGCATAATATCCTTTCACGCCTTGAAGCGCTTCCCGAAGGGTTTTTAGTGCCGATAGGATGCGTTCTTCACGGCGTTCTTCGCTGCCCGCATCGACCCCTGCGGGAGTGGCCTGCGCCATCATCTCCATCATGGAGGCTGCCGGCTGGGCCGCATGTTCCGCAGCCTGTTCCTGCGGTGCGGCGGGAATGATGTTCCCCTGTTCGTCGAGGAAGCGCGGCAGCTCCTTTTTGGGCTCGGCGGCCATCGTCCGCATCATTTGCATCATCGCCTCCTGCTGCTTCCGTTGTGCCGCGTCGTCCGCTTCGAGCATGGCCATGCCCTCCGCGCCGACCAGCAAGCGGAGCAGCCGGTCGGGGTTCTCCCCGGCGAGCGCACGCGCTATTGCATTCTCGGTCGCTACACTGATGCTATGGTTGATGAAGGCGATGTCGTCCAGCCGGTCGTTGTCGATGAGGCCCTTTGCCGCGTCGAGCGAGGCGAGCGAGTAGCGTATCGGGTCGATGCTCATCAGGCGGGCCGTATTGCGCAGGTTCTCGTCGCTGTAAGGAACGCCCAGCGTATAGAGGCCGTCGTTCACCTTGGCGCCGTCTATCTCTTCGAGGTAGATGTGTACGCGGTCGATGTCGGCATCGGTCAGCGTCCGTGTGGAGTCGATGTCCAGCGCGGAGAGGATGTTCTGCCGTGCGGCCATCTCCGTGATGGTCTCGCGGTAGTTCTGCTTGACGCTGCTCTCCTCCATGTTCTCGATGCGGTGGATGCGGTCTTTCAGGATTTTCAGTTCGTCGTACAGTTCGCTCTGCATGAACGGCGCGGTAAGATGCGTCACGAGCGTGGCATAGCTGCGGCGCTTGGCGATGATGCCTTCGCCGATATTATTGATGGTGTAGATGTAGAAGTGGGGCATGTCGCCGACGAGCACATCGGTCCAGTCGTAATCCGACAGCGCCACCTGCTTGCCGGGAATGAATTCGAGGCTGCCGTGCGTCCCGAAATGGATGAGCGCGTCCGCACCGAACCCCTTGCGCGTCCAGAGATAGGAGGCTACGTAGGGATAGGCGGGAGCGCCCTCCACGCCGTGCACGATTTTTTCCGTGTCCTCGCCGACGGCCGGCAGCGGCTGCGGCAGAATGGCGACGTTGCCGAACACGATGCGCGCCACCGCGATGTATTTCCGGCCCTCCTTCTCGACGCCCATGTATTCGCCCGGAGCCTCGCCGTACGTGTCGCGCAGTTCCTGGCGCAGCTTTTCGGGAAGGATTTCCTCTGTCCATTCCGTGAAGGTCTCCACATCGACGAGTTCGGGGTTGCCGTGCTTCAGGAATTCGTCGTATGCGCCGAGCGCATAGGGGCCGAGTACGGAGCCCTGGGTCTGTATCATCCGTTCGAGCGCCGCAGCGTCGGCGGGCAGGCCGGATACGTCGTAACCGGCATCGCGCAGCGCCTTCAGCGTATTGTAGAGCGACTGCACGCCTTCGATATCGGCCGCCGAAACGGCACCCTTGCCGGCTCCTTTGTAGTAGTAGATGGCGACCTTCTTCTCGCTGTTGGGCGTGTCGTGCAGACGGGCATAGTGCTCCACCAGACTGCAGAATTTTTCCGTGTGGACGGGAATGGCGTCGAAGAGTTTCATGCCGTTGCGCTCGAACTGTGCGGCCACGGCGTACGGTGCGACGGCACCGTCCAGTTCGGGCATCACGATGCTCATCGAGGTCATGCCGCCCGATGCCATTCCCTGCCTGTCGGTCAGCCAGTTCTCGTACAGGTCGCTGACGGTGACCGGTGCGAGGATGGGCACGTTGAGTTCCCGGAGCATCCGCGTACCGCTTTCGCCGCCGCCCATGACGAGCCGGCCGTGGGGACGGTTGATGATGACATCCGGCGCCACCGCCCGTATCATGCCGAGCTTCTTCATTCCGAACGAGTTGATGGGATAGACGTTCAGCCCGCGTTCTTCGAGGGAATTGATGATGGCGGCCATGTGCTCCTCGTTGGAGTTCTGCATGTTGATGTTGCCCGAAAGCAGCGCCACACGGGGTGCTCCCTCCCTGTAGCGTCCTGATTCCTCGTAGAATTTCTGGTACTCCTCATAGGTGGCGAAGAATTGGTCGTCGCCCAGGTGGAAGTAGTAATCCTCCGGTATCGGTACCGGCTCCGCATAAGGTTCGTTGAAGAGGGCTTTGCGGTCGATGTGTTTGCGGACGTAGTTGAAGAGGCTGCGGTAGTTCTGTATCGAACCGTTGGCCATTAGGGCGTCAATGTATTCGAGTTCCCGGCCCGACAGGGTGTTGATTTCGGGGTTATCGCTCTCGGTGGCATAGACGGGTACCCCTTTGGCAATCGCCTTTTGGATGGCCTGCAGGTGCGTGCCGTTGAGACTGCTGCCATGAATGCGTACCAAGACGATGTCGTATTTCGCTATCTTTTCGGCTTCGTCGAGGCCGATGGGGTTGATTTTAATAAAGGGATTGTCGTTCGAGCGGATGAATTTCTCGACGGTGAAATCGGGAAAGTTGAGTGTCGCTACCCTTGTCACGGAGGCGAACCGGCAGTAGAGCATGGCGAGGATTGCGACCGCTGCGGCGACACCCCCGATGATGTACAGGAGTTTCTTTCTGTTCATATTACAGTCAATGCGTGTTCAATGCGCTTACCGAAAGGAGCATACTGTATCCGTTTTGACAGCGTGCATCCCTCCGGTAACCGCAATCCGTGCAAAAAAGTGGTCGTCTATTTAACTTCGGCAAAAGAGAATATTACGTGTCCGGATTCCTTGTTTTCGTCCTGATACTGGGTGAACAGCACCTTGTAACAGTGATTGCCGTCGGCCGAACGGAACAGATAGACCGGGGCCTGCAGGTAGACCGGCGGCATTACCTTGTTGCCTTCGGCGTCGGTCTTGAACAGGATGACGGTAGCTTCCGATTTTACCGTCGTGGTCGTACCGCCCATCCCCTCCGAGGTGACCGCTTTGTCGGTGCTGAAAGTGGCTCCGGCGGGTACCTCCGCGACGGAATCGAAGGTTACGGTGCTGTCGAACGTGTAGACGCCTCCTTTGGCTGCGGTCGAAGAGGCCTCTCCGCTGTTGGTGCGGATGCTGTAACGGTTGATGGCAATGTCCCAGTCGGTACGTGCGGCCCAGGCGGCGTTGTCGGTTTCGTCCTCCTTGCCCGAACCGACCACCTTGCCTTCGGCGAACGAGAAGTATTGCCATACGCCGCTTTCGCTGGCGTTAACGGATGCTTCGAGGACATTCCCGCCTTCACCTCCGCCGTTGCCCTGCTCTTTGGAGCAGGACGAAAGTGCGAGCAGCACTGCTGTGGCTGCCATGAAATAAACTGCTTTTTTCATCTTCTATCGCTGTTTTTGATTATTGAATTGGCTATTTGAATGCGTAGCGTATTCCGATGAGGAACTGGCGGCCCGGGTCCACGAAAGAGGCCTCGCGGAAGTTGAACAGGTTGTCCACCTTGAAGGTCACCTCGATGGTGTGCTTGTTGATACGGAAGGGTTTCACCAGCACGATTTTCCATATCGAATACGGGTCCGATTCCTCCATGGAGACCGTCTGGCTGCCGTCGCTTCCCGTAATTATCTGCTGGTAGAGTTTCGGCGAGTTCATCCGGCCGGCTATCTGAAGGGAGAAGGGACTGCGGGCGATGCGGCCGTTCCAGGTGAGGGAGACGGTTCCGCTGTGTTTCACGTTGTCTTCGAGCTGGAGCCCCGTGGAGTTGTCCACCGCGTCGCAGAAGCTGTAGTTGGCCCGCACGGCAAGGTGCTTGGAGAAAAGGTACGAGAAGGTTACGTCGATGCCGCGGAGCGTGGCGCTGCTCACGTTCTTGTAGTATTTCTCGTTGCCGCCCGCCGCATTTATCACGTCGTACTGGGTAATCTTGTTGTTGATGTTGTTGTAGTAGGCCGATACCGAGACGTTGAGCAGCCCTTCGGTGTATTCCGCCGACAGCGAGGAGTACAGCCCTTTTTCCGCCTTCAGGTCGGGGTTGCCGTAGACCCAGAACATGCCCTGATGGTCGAAGTCGTAATAGAGTTCCTTGATGCTCGGCGCACGGAATGCGGTACCGACGCCGCCCCGGAAGCGCCATTCGGCCACTTCGTACATGAGCGACAGCTTGGGCGTGAAGGCGGAGCCGAACTGGCTGGTGTAGGGATAGCGGGGCGCCCGCCACGGCGTCGAAATTTTTCAGTATCTCGTATTCGGCCTGGGCGAACACGTTGGCGTCGTCGAGCGTCTTGGTGGTCGGCGTGGCGCCGAGCGTGGAGGTGGCGAAATTCTCCTCATGGTTGTATTCGAGGCCGCCGATGAGTTCCCATTTTGCAGTAGGAATGAAGGTATCTATGAAGCGTGCGGAGATGTAGCTCGATGTGTTGTCCTTGTTCTTCGTGTCGTTCTTCTTTTCGAGGACCTCGTAATCGAAGTATTTGTCGAAATTCACGCTGAGCCGCATGCTGTTGCGCTTGTCTGCGGAAGAGAGTCCGCCGTTCGCGCCGAGCGACAGGTTGTGCGACAGGGCATGCGAGGCGTTCATGCTGCCGGTCGGATTGAAGGTTTCGTGGCTGAAGAAACGGCCCACGACGTTCACGTCCGAGCGGTCCGTCGGACGGTAACCCATGTTAAGCGTCGCCCCATAGTCTTCGTAGGCCGCTGCATACGCCCCCTCCCCGTCGCCGCCGAAGCCGTCCGAGGAGTTGCGGAAGCCGCTCGCCCGGGCCGAGAACTTTTTGAGGTTCGTGCCGGCGCTCAGACGGGTACGCCATGTGTTGTGGTTGGCCCAGGAGGCATTGGCATCTGCTTCGAACTTGTGTACCGGTTTTTTGGTGATGACGTTGATGACCGCTCCCACGGCGTTGGAACCGTAGAGCGCCGAGGCTGCGCCGTTTATCATCTCGATGCGCTCGATGTTGTTCACGTCGATTTGGTCGAGGTTTACGTTGCCTCCGGCCCCTTCCGATACGAGGCGTTCGCCGTCGACGAGCATCAGGATGTACCGGCTGTTGAGCCCCTTGATGCGCATGTTATTGCCCATGGCATTGGGCGATATGACGATGCCGGGAATGTTGTCCTGCAGGGATTCGAGCATGGATACCGAACCGGCTTTCTCTATCTCCCGTTCCCCTATCACGGTGGTCAGTACGGGGGCCTCTGCAAGTCTTTTTTCCGTTCTCGTGCCGGTCACCACCACTTCGTTGATGTTGAATATCTGTTCGGCCAATATGAAATCGACCGTCGTATCGCCCGTGAGCTCTATCTCGCGCGTGGCGGTGGGGTAGGATGAATAATACATGGTCTTGAGGGTAACCTTTCCGGCGGGAACGTTCTTGATGACATAGTGTCCGTCGCCGTTCGTCTGTCCTCCCTTGCTGCCTGCCGTTACGTAAACGCCGGGCAGCGGTTCGGAAGAGAGCGAATCCACTACTGTTCCCGATATGTCGTATGTTTTCGTTTGCCCCTGCGCATTGAGGGCGGATATCGCAAGCAGCAAAGAGAACAAGGCAGTCGCTGTTTTTTTCATGAATCCTCCTGTTTTTAATTCCGGTGCAAAAATATCGGCTCCCCGTGGGGTAGGCAATTCCTACTTTTGGGGATATTGCCGGGGGCTGTTACTAAAATCTGTGCATCGGAAAGAGGCCGGAATGCCCGATTGGGGCGTGCGATGCGTTCGGATTCTTCTCCGGTACGATGCCGTTTTCGGATATAGATAAAAAATATTGTCATCGCGAGGCGCTGGATGCCCTCACGATGACAATACGGAATGCGTGTACCGGAGCGGCCGACTGCGTACCGTCCCATCGTGTTTCCCATGCTGCGGGGAGGATGGTGCCGGTACGGGACAACGTGCTTTCCCGGACTTTACGGCTGCTTACAGGACCGGTTTGGGATACTCCTGCATCTCCTGCTCTCCGTAGAAGATTTCGTAATGGAGCTCCCACTCTTCCACATACGCGGATGTCACGCGCCCCGTTCCGTCGAATTCGTACCGGAATGTCCTCGGAGAATCGCCGGTCGTCCCGGCCGGAAGGTTCGTGGAGGGTGTACCCATATACGAGGAAGCCGGGGTAATCCAATTTTCGAGAATGAGGAAGAATCCGAAGTCGAATCCGGTTTCGGTTTCGGGGGCCGCATACTCCGGAGCATGCGTTATGTCTTCTTCGTTGAAATATACCATGTTCCCGTTTTCCCACCGTGCGGCTATCTCTTGGTTTTCATACTCTTTGCCTGCCCATATCCAGGTCTTGAGCGTGTTGTCCGCGTTATATGCGGCCTCGACCCATAAGTCCTCGTCTCCGACGGCGTAGGGCTGTCGTACCGCATTTCCGTTGTCGTCGAGCAGGATGGATGAAGTGTATTCCGACTTCTCGCTCTGCATCTCTGCCGTGCTTATCCATTCGTTACGTGTCAGAACGGTAATCTCGTTGCCGTCGCTACCTGTCACCGTATGGCTTACGTGAGAATAGTAGATACATTCGCCCGCTTCCATGTCGATGTCGAACCGGTCGGTACCGACGATGTTCCCGTTTTCGTCGTATGCGATGTAGAAATCGGAGACGTCGTTCGGGTCTTCGGTTCCGGTCAGTCGTATTTTGGTGATGAACTTCTCGTCCGATACGACGGGCTCGTCCGGGTCGGGGTTGTTCGGGTCCGGGTCGTCGGTACTTTCGGTACCTTTCTGGACGACGGTAATGGTTGCCGGGTCTCCGCCTGCGGTGAGCGTGATTTCGGTTGTGCGTCCATCGTTGCCGTCGTTTGCCGTGAGGGTCGTGACGGTGATTGTGTTGCTTCCGCTGTTGCCGGAGTCGGGAGCGACGGCGAGCCAGTCGCCCTGTACGCTTGCGGTCCACGAGGTGGTCGAGGAGAACGTGACGGATTTCTCAAGGCCGGCTTCTCGGCCGAATGTCAGGACTTTGTCCTGTTCCCGGAGTGTGATTTTCATGTACTCTTTCTGGAGGGCTTCGCACCCGGTCAGAAGCAATGTCGTCAGAGCGAGTATCGCTCCCGAGTAGCAGATGTTTTTCATAGTTTGAAATTGGTAAATTGTCCGTGTTCTATCGAGTACGTGCTGCCGGCCGTACGGTGTGCGGAATGGGCAGGAAGTACGCGCTGAAAATTTTGGCCAAGGTAGCAAAAGTAATGATAAAAGTAAATAATATATTGATAATGAATAAATAAGACGTACAAGCAGGAAGTCGGACAGCCGAACGGGCATTGCGGTCGGCGAGGAAAATGTGGTGGGAAAAGAAGGATGTCTGGATGGAGCGTCGGACAGGCGTAGTACCGTAGATGGCGTAAGGGAGAGCGAAGCAGGGGGCGGATATGGTTTGTGGGTGGATGCTGGGTAGCCGGGGCAGTATTGGCAGGGAGGCGCTGTATGTCTCCGTTGCGGGAGAAGACCTGCTGTCGTCGAAGCGTATCCGTGAATGCTGCGTTTGAACGGTGCTGCGAATCCCTTCCGCAAAGAACAGTATGCAAACAGAGAGACCCGCATTCTTGCGAGTCTCTCTTACCGGCTCCTCAACCAGGACTTGAACCTGGGACCCCCTGATTAACAGTCAGGTGCTCTAACCAACTGAGCTATTGAGGAATATTTCGTTTTTGAAACGGAAGTCTCTCGTAAGTCTTCGACTGGCGGGTTCCCGTTTCGGGATGCAAATATATAGCAAATATTTTTTTGTGCAAAATTTTTTCGGAAAACTGCATGACAATTTCTCGGATGTCCGTTTGTCTCTTGCGGGGACGAACCGTACGGGAGGTGTCGGTGGGCCGGTACGGAGACGGTGCAGGGTTTCTCCGAATTGTTTTTGACGGGCCGGTACTCCGATATACCTGTTATTATGAATACGGCGTTCCTCGTTACATGAATATTTTATAGATTTGCAGGGTTTTATTGTTATGAAAGTGTACGGAATAGCGAAAAGGGCGGTGCTGCTGACCGCAGCGCTGTTGGTTTGTGCGGCCGGGTGGGCGCAGAACAGCATCTCCGCGCTCGTTTTCGATGAATACGAATGGGATTTCGGTACGCTGCGTGAAGTGGACGGCCCGGTCAGCCATCTCTTCTCCTTCACCAACACGGGTACGGGTGCGGCGGTCATTACGCGCATCAAGGTGGACTGCGCTTGTACCGCAGTCGATTACAGCCGCGAACCGGTGAAGCCGGGCGGGCGCGGTTCCGTGGAGGTGGTGTTCGACCCGGCGAATTATTCGGGTAAATTCTCGAAGAGCGTGACCGTCTACAGCAACGGCAACCGAAATCTGCTTACGGTGAAGGGGACGGTGATAGGGCGTCCGCGCAGTGTGGAGGAGGAGTATCCGTTCGCGTTGGCGGGCGGAGTACGGGCCGAGGCCATGCATGTGGCGTTCGGATATGTGGAGAACGGCAGTGCCGAGTCCGTTGCCGTCGGTGTCGTCAATACGGGGGAGACCGAAACCGTGTTGTCTGTGAGGGCCGGTTACGGGAGCGGCCGGCTGACGATAGCCGCTCCGGAGCGGCTCGCACCGGGAGAGAGAGGCTTGGTGACCTTTACCTACGATTTTACCAAAGGGGACCCGGTGTACGGTCTGCTGGCCGAGCGGGTCTATTTCTCGGTGGACGGCGAGGAGGCGGGCCTGCCCTTTACGGCCAATGCCATCGCGGTGGATGATTTCAGCGCTACGGATATCTCCCGGGCTGCCCGTTGCGAGGTGTCGCCGATGTACCGGAATTTTGGGGATGTCCGGCCGGGAAGCGAGCTGACGCTCGAGGTGAATATCTCGAACAGCGGGCAAAGCGACCTGATTGTACGGAGCGTGTCGCTCCGGCGCGGTACGGAGTGTCCGCTGACCCCGGGGACGGTCGTGCGTCCCGGAACGTCGCTGGCCGTGCCGGTGACGTTGAAGATAAGCGAGGAGGCTTACGGTACGGAGTCGGGCGGGGTCTCGTTCGTAGTGAACGACCCGGCGCGTCCTTTCCGTGAGGTGCGGCTGGGGGCCGATGTCTATTGATACAACGGCTTCCGGCTCCGGAGAATTGTTGCAATGGAAGTATAACCAAATACGTAATTATGTTCAGGATAGTAGAAAAAAGGCTGCTTGCGCCGGATATCTGGCTGATGAATGTCGAAGCGCCGCGCGTAGCCAAGGCGGCCCAGCCCGGTCAGTTCGTGATAGTCCGCGGTACCGACGACGGGGAGCGGATACCGCTGACGGTTGCCGATTACGACAGGGAGCAGGGGACAATCAGCATCGTGATACAGGCTGTCGGTGCTTCCACCCGTAAGATAGTGGCCCTCGAAGAGGGTGGCGCTTTGGCCGATTTCGCCGGCCCGCTCGGTCAGCCGTCGGAGTTCATACACGAAACTCCGGAGGCTCTGCGTGCCAGGAAGTTCCTTTTTATCGCCGGAGGCGTGGGTGCGGCGCCGGTTTATCCGCAGGTGAAATGGCTGCATGAACACGGCGTCGAGGCGGATGTCATCGTGGGAGCCCGTAACCGGGAGATGTTGATTATCACCGATGAGCTGCGCAAAGTGGCCGGTAACCTCTATCTGTCCACCGACGACGGAAGCGCGGGTTTCCACGGCAATGTCACGGCGCTGATGAAAGACCTCATCGACAACCGCGGCAAACGCTACGACGAGATTGTCACCATCGGACCGATGATAATGATGAAGTTCGTGGCCCTTGTGGCGCGTGAATACGGCATCAGGACCATCGCAAGCCTCAATACGCTGATGATAGACGGAACGGGCATGTGCGGAGCCTGCCGGGTGAGCATCGGCGGCAAGATGAAGTTCGCCTGCGTGGATGGTCCGGAGTTCGATGCGTCGCTGATAGATTTCGACGAGGCGATGCGTCGTCAGCGGATGTACAAGTCTAAGGAATCGGTCGCCGACCACCGTTGCCGTATCGGCCGGGGATGACGGAAACCGAAAATGTGCGGCGGTTTTCCGCCGGATGGAGTGAAGAAGGGATAACGCGGGTACGGCCCGCATAAATATATCTAAAAAAAGAGTATGGCTAACAAGATTCCCCGCGTCCCGGTGCGGGAACAGAATCCCCGAGTAAGGGCGACGAACTTCGACGAAGTTTGTTACGGATACGACCTGAACGAAGCGCAGCTTGAGGCTTCGCGTTGCTTGAACTGCAAGAAGCCCCAGTGCATGGCGCATTGTCCGGTTTCCATCAAAATACCGAATTTCATTACCAAGGTGCTGGCCGGTGACCTGGCCGGTGCCGCAGCGGTCATTGCCGAGGACTCTTCGCTGCCCTCGGTGTGCGGCCGTGTCTGTCCGCAGGAGGCACAGTGCGAAGGAGCGTGCGTGCTCGGCATTAAAGGGGAGCCGGTGGCTATCGGCAAACTGGAGCGTTTCGTGGGAGATTGGGAATTGGAACACGGCAGCAGCCAGCGGGCGGCGGTCGCCTCCAACGGGCACAAGGTCGCCGTAATCGGCAGCGGTCCTTCGGGATTGGCATGTGCTGCCGACCTGGCCAAGATGGGGTATGAGGTGACGGTGTTCGAGGCGCTGCACAAGCTCGGCGGGGTGCTGCAATACGGCATTCCCGAATTCCGCCTTCCGAAAGACAAGGTGGTGGCCCGCGAGATAGAGAAGGTGAAGGCACTGGGAGTCCGGTTCGAGACCGATACCATCGTCGGACGTACCGTGACCATCGACGGCCTGATGCGCGACGAAGGGTTCGAGGCGGTATTCATCGGTTCCGGAGCCGGTCTGCCCAAATTCATGGGGATACCGGGCGAGAACCTCAACGGAGTGCTCTCTGCCAACGAGTTTCTGACACGCAACAACCTGATGAAAGCCTATCTGGAGGAGTCCGACACGCCCGTCTATGTGGGCGAACGGACGGTGGTCGTAGGGGGTGGCAACGTCGCCATGGATGCCGTGCGTACCGCCAAACGGTTGGGGGCCGATGCCTATATCGTCTATCGCCGTTCCGAAGCGGAGCTTCCTGCCCGTCTGGAAGAGGTACACCATGCCAAAGAGGAGGGGGTACAGTTCGTGATGCTCGCCAATCCGCTCGAGATTCTCGGCAACGAGGAGGGTTGGGTGCGGGGCGTGCGCTGCATCCGGATGGAGCTCGGCGAACCCGATGAGTCGGGGCGCCGTTCCCCGAAAGCGGTTCCGGGTTCCGAGTTCGAAATTCCGTGCGATACCGTCATCATGTCGCTGGGTACCTCACCGAATCCTCTCATCGCCTCCACGACGGAGGGGCTTCAGACGACGCGTTGGGGCGGTTTGATTGCGAACGACGAAGGGGCTACTACCCGTGAGGGCGTGTTTGCCGGCGGCGATGCCGTGACGGGCG
>ENA-OOZX01001485-OOZX01001485.1-human-gut-metagenome-genome-assembly--contig:-NODE-1485-length-14672-cov-2.813710_pt1 | contig 14672 bp, 3 predicted proteins | sample MGYA00241048_ERZ501412 | MGnify/ENA primary metagenome ERZ501412 (study PRJEB25962, sample SAMEA2042518) | human gut metagenome | biome: human gut; feature: human-associated habitat; material: faeces... | reverse complement strand
GCTTCGAAACGGGGGCAGTTCCAAAAGGGGAAATTAGTAGTTTGTATAGATTTCAGCAAGTGGGCTTGTTGAAGTATTTACTTTGTAAACTACAAGGTGGTTCTTGTATGTTGTAGCGTCTGCTGTTGATGCAGGAGATGCTGCAAGTGTTTCTGTAGCCTTATATCTTGCAGAAACAGTATATGCCTTACCATTTTCAAGACCTGTAAATGTTGTTCCTGTCTGCCAATCTGTTCCGTTAATTGAGTATTCAATATTATCACCCAAAGGACCTGCTACAACAATGTTGTTTGTCTTTTGGTCAACACTTACTGTTGGAGCTACAGGAGCCACTTGTGTACCTTGAGTAATCTTACCTGTTCCTTCAACTGTCTTATCAGCAGCTATTTCTGTACCTTCATCATTAACCAATACATAGTTGCCTGATACATCTTCTGTACCTTCTCCGACCTTAGCGAACTTAAAGTCTGAGAATGTTACCTTTTGAGCGTCACCAACTTGTTCTGGTGTTGCAAATTCAGCTTTGAATGTTAGCTTAACCTTATCAGCGTCAGCTGCTTCAATAGCACCTGTTGGTAATGTTGCTGATGCATTTACATTATCATCACCATATGCTTTTGATGCCTCAAATTGGATTTCTGAAAGTTTGATTGGTTTTTTCTTTGCTGTTAGAGTAATTGTCTTAGTCTTTGTTACTGAGCCTTCTGTGTATGATACTGTTATTGTTGTATCTCCATAAGGAAGCTTTGCTTCATCATTAAATTCGTTACCGGCTTTATCCAATAGCTTGTAGTTTGTAACAGGAGCCTTTGTTGCCGAAGCACCTGTACCATATACTGCATTAACTACCAAACCGCTAAAGTTAGGTTTCAAATCAGGATATGTGTATGTTACATTGTCAGGACCTGTTACTTCGATATCTGACATAGCGTCTTGAGTTACGCTACCCTTAACAATTACTGTTGCAGGAGTGAATGAATAGTTAGCTGCATCTGTACCTGTAAGAGCCTTTTCTGTAACTGTTACATCAGGAGTACCCGGTGTCTTTACATCATTAGCTGCATATTTATATGTAAATGGAAGTGTTACCTTATCTCCATCAACTATAGATGAATTATTATCCTTAGTTAGTACCAATGAGCTATCAGCAGTTACATCAGCTGTAGCATTAGGGTTAGCCTTAACTGCAGGAACTTTTATAGCATCAGCATTAACTGTAAGAGCCTTTGCTGTAATTGTTGCAGCTGTCTTAAGTGTACCGTCAGCATTAATCTTATCTGTATCCGGTGCAAATGTGTACTTACCGTTTGTTTCCGGTAGTGTAGTTGTTAGTTTAATCTTCTTATCTGTGCCTACATTTTTATCTGTATATGCAAATGTACCTGTAACTGTGTATGAGTCAGTACCTACAAATGCTGTAGCTGAATCCTTAATTGAAATTGTAGGTAGTGTTTGATCTGCAGGAATAGTTAATCCGCCATCATATACCTTTGTAATTGTTGCGTCTGATACTGTGTAGTAAACTGTCTTTGCAGCTACAGTAATCTTAGCTGATGAAGTAAGTGTTTTACCGTCATAGATAAAGTCAACTGTCTTATCTTTCATATCAAGTGTGATAACAGTGTCAGCATTAACTACTGTTTCACCGATTTTAACTGTAATACCGGCTGCTGCCAAATCAGCATATGAGATTTTGCCTGTTGAGTTATCATCATATGTAACATTCAACTTAAGGTCATCTGTCTTAAGCTTATCGCCATATGTATAATCTGTCTTTCCACCGCTAATTGTTGCACTCTTAATCTTCTTTGCACCAAGTGTACCGACTTCAGCTACTGATTTTACACCACTGCCTGCATTTGTGTAAACAACAAAAACCTTGTGTGTACCGTCAAGCATAGCCTCTGTAATATCTGTATTAGCATCTACAGCTGTTGCTGTCTTAGCTTCTTCGGCGTTTGTTGCGATTACAACTTTATAGTTGCCGTCAAAATCAGCATATGAAACTTTAGTACCCTCGCCTGTTTCTGAAGCTTTCTTAGCTTTTACAGCGATAGCTGATGGATCGAATTTGTCACCCTTATTGTATGATGTTTTAGCATTTGTGTCTTTTGTAATTGTAATATCATCATAATTTGATGTTACTGTAAATACAGTACTCTTAACTGTTGTATCACTCTTAACAGCTACTACAAAGTAGTTTAAGCCGTGAGTATATGTGTCTGAAGCTGTTACTTGTGCAAGAACGTCGCCATCAGCATTAGATTTGTAAATTGCCAAGTCATTACTGACATTTTCATAGTTTGTGAATTTAATATCACCAACTGATGTACCATTGTTCTTTTCAATCGTAGCAACCAAATTCTTGAAGTCGATTGCTGTACCGTCATAAGCAGTTGTCGGAGCACCGCTTACTGTAATCTTTGTAGTCTTAATTTCACTAACTGTTAATGCACCAAGGTCGCATATAAAGTTACCAACGATTGCATATATGTGCTTACCGTTTACATCAGTTGTTAGTTTTGCAGGAATAGCAGTCAAGCCTGCATTGTCTGCTGCTGTAATACCTGCTGCACCATACTTATATGTAACAGTATCACTTGTACCAAGGTCTTCGTGTGAACCATCGTTGTAATCGAATTGCATTGTAACACCTGAATCAAATGTTGCACCTACATATTGAGTACTCTTAAATGTACCTGATTTAACAGAAATACCTGTCTTCTTAGCTGCACCTGCAGGGAATAGATTAAGTGAATTATTAATCTTCATGTATTCCTGTAAACCGTCAATACCACCCCATGTCTTATTGAAGATACCAGTATTTTGCATTACCAAACATAGATTACTTGATTCTGTTATAGCAACACCTTTTGAACCAGCATCAGGTACTTCTTTTACTTTAAATTCAACAAAGTTAATAAGTTGACCTGCTGTAATTACACCTAGTTGTTCATTTACATCAGTTGCACTGTTAGGTGTGCATGTCACATAAAGTACAGCCTTTTTCAAATTACTTGTGTTTGAATCTAAAATTGATGTTTCTCCTGATGCCAAATCTTGTGCATATTTGGCTGTTGAAGTATCAACCATGTACATACCATCAATCTCTTGATTCATAAAATTTGTTTCATCTTTTGCCAAAAAGTTTTTTGACGCTGTTATATACTTCTTATTTGTTGTTGAAGTAGGCTCCAAATATCTTGTATCATATACAAGAGCAACACTCAATTCTTGTACACCAAAACTATTCTGCACAAATTGATCAAAATTGTTAGCTTGAATTGCAACAATAATAGTATCGCCTTTTTCAAGCGGTGTAGTTAATTTACCATCAGTGCCTGAGATAATATCATATCCATTATCGGCAGAATTAACCTTTACTGCTACCGTTTTCATTTCAGGCATATTTGCCTCCGTTGTTCCCGGTTTTATAAATTCGGTATTACCCAAATTTAATGCAAACGATGTTGCAGGGAACATACTTAGTAACATCGCTATCGAAAGCAATAGCGATATTCCTTTTGTCTTAAATTTCATTGTTCTTCACCTTTCTTTTATATATTTTTTATTTTGTGAACGTTGAATAATATGTGTTAATTTGAACATTAGCTGTATGGTTTTTAATAGGTACCAAGTCACCGACACTTATCTGTCCATCAAGAGTTGTATCTCCCATCAAAGGTAAAATAACAACTTTTCTTGTATTAGTGATTGTTTTAGCTAAGGCATTATCATAAAAAGAATATGTCAACTCATATACATCAGGTTGAATTACCTTCGTAGCATCACCAGTTATATTAGCATATGTAAACAAATCATTTGCTATCGGATTTTCTTTAGTATCAGAGAATGTATTTGTTTTCTTATCTTTGTCCGGTACTATAATGCTTTGTCCCGGCAAAACCGTAACTGTTATACTTCTTCTTACATCTGTCGGATCAACACTATTGCCTAAAGAGTCAACCGCAACAAATCCAGGATCAATAAAATCATCATACTCAAAACTGAATAATGCTGTAGCATCTCTATCCAAATTCACTGTAGGATCTACTGAACCACCCCATGCTAACGGAGAATATAACATTCCTGCTGTCTTACCTGCTGGCAAGTAATCTGCATTTGTAGAATATTTATTATTTTTTTCAAAATCAGCAACTGCCACTAATTTATTAGAAACTGAAATATTATCCGCTTTCATAATTTCACCAACCGGTGAGTTACCATAGTTCAAAGTGATTTTTGGTGCCACAAGTTGTTGAACATGGAATGTATATGTTAGAGTCGGTGCATCATTATCTGTACCTGCTTTTGTTGTAATAGTGATAGTATTTTCAGTTTGTCCCTTATTTGTAAGAGGAGCCTTAATTGTGTATGTACCGTCACCATTCTTTGTAGGTGTAAGAGTTGTACCGTCTGATGCTGTTATTGTTGTAGTATCAGGATTTGTAAGTGTTACATTAAACTGAATGCTATCAGCATCAACATCCGGAACTCTTACATAATAATCCTTAATTGCAGGAGTTTCCGCATTATCAAATGCTACATCATTCTTATACTGGCTATCCTTAAACGGTAATGCAGTTGAATCAACTGTTGAACCCTTGACAGAATTAGCCTTTATTTCTTTAATCGAAGGATCATTTGCAAGTACTTCATAAACAATGTTTCCGCCAACTTTGGCATCTGTATATTCAGCATAGCCTGTTGTCTTACCATCATAAAGTAATACCGCTTCTGTTGTTGTTGACTTAACCGAATCAATAACATAGTTTGAATTAGCTTTTAATTCAACAGCAACTACATACTTACCAACCTTTGTAATGTCAGTAACTTCACTTAATTCACTCTTCTGAATATTTCCGTCAGGAGTAGCACCTGCGTCGGTCCATGTGTAATACTTAATGTCATATTCGCTTTTTCCGACTGTATTGCCTGAAGCATCAACTACAGTGACAACAGGGTCCTTACGAGATGAACCTGCTTTTTGTTTTTGAGTATCAGGATCTACATTTACTGTAAGTTTTGCTGATGTTACTTCAAATGTTGAATCCTGTACACCGATTTTATAACCGTTTGCATAAGTTCCGGCATTATCAATAGAAATTGCTATTGTATAAACACCGACATTTTGAATTGTTGCAGCATTATTATTCTTATCTGTTACAGTTGCAGTAAAGCCTGCCGGAAGCGTTGCATCTTTTGCAATATCGCTGTCCGCTACTTTTGTATATGTAGTTTTGCTTGCATCATCATATTTAATTTGATAAATATTGTACTTAGGCGAAATAACTTGTCCTGTATATTCAGCATTTGCATTTACAAGCTCAATCTTCAAATACTTAAACCATGTTGCATAATAAGTTGTATCAGTGTTTATTTTTGTATCCTTATCAAACTTAGTACCGGTACCGTCAAACGCTGTCTTCCAGCCGTCAAATTCAAATGTACCGTTTGTTGGTTCTGTTATATCGTATCCGATTGAATCACCTTTGTATAGAGTAATTACACGAGGAGATGTGTCATTACCATTAAGATCCAAGTTCTTGTTAAATGTAACATTAACTTTGTCAGATGTCGGAACTGAAGGATCTATATCCCATTGTGCATACAATGTTGTTTCATATGCAGTATTTGTACCTGCAATTTCCTTTAGTGCATCCTTAAGTGTCGCTTGGTCTATTTTTGTTGTCGAATCAACAGTTACACCGCTGCCATCAGCTTTTGTGTTCCAACCTTTGAATACATAATGTGTTCTTGTTGGTTCATTTGGCATCATATTGCCAAGTGTATCACCAAGATATGGATATACATACTTTGGATTTGCATCTGTCACTGCTGCATTTGTTTTGTTTCCTGTAACATTACTGTCAAATGTAACCTTTACACCATTGTTCTTAGGAATATCGTCCGGAATAACATTTTCTCCCGGATTTACATTTGCAGCTGCCCAATATGCGTATAATGTTACTGTTGTAGGAGCTGATGCCTCACTGCCTTGTGCCGCAAGAGAAACATCATTCAATGTAGGATATTTTGCTGAAGTAACAAAATTACCTGCTCCGTTAGGTTTAGTATTCCATCCTATAAATACATAATTTGTTTTTGTAGGATTCTGTGCAGGATCTGTATAGTTTGCTGTAGGTGCACCTACAACGTCATTATATGTACCTACACCACCATTTACATCATATCTGATTGTAATATCCGACAGCCATTTTGCATAGTAATCAGTATTACTGTTTATTGGCTTTGTCTTGTCAAATGCCGTAGTTGTCATTGACAATGAACCGCCTGTTACTGTACCTTCATACCAGTTATCAAACGTATAACCTTTGTTGGTCGGTGCTGTTACATCATAGCCAAGAGAGTCACCCTTGAAAATTGTTACTGTCTTAACGTTTGTACCACCGTTGCCGTCTTTGTTATCATTAAATGTTATTGTTACTTTATCATTAGCATCAACATTATCAGCAATATCCCACTGTGCATATACAACCAAGTTGTATTTGCTTCCATTAGCCGTTACACCGTCAAGTGTTGTTGTTATTGCTGTTGCATCTGTAAATGTTGTACCTGAGCCATCTGCTTTTGTATTCCATCCTACAAACTTATAATGTGTTCTTGTAGGAGCTTCCGGCATCAATGTACCAAGAGCATCTCCAAGATGTGGATATACATACTTCGGATTTGCATCCGTTACTGTTGATGAAGCACTTCCTGATGCATTACTGTCAAATGTAACTTTTACACCATTATCATTAGGTGTTTCATTACCCGGTAATTTACCCGGTGTTACAGGAGCATCTGCCCAGTATGCATACAATTCTACCGGATTTGTTCCACCGGCAGCTGTTGAAACATCATTTAATGTAGCGTAATCAGCTGCAGTAATGAATTTACCTGAACCGTTTGCCTTTGTATTCCATCCTACAAATGTATAATTTGCTCTTGTAGGTTCTGAAGGTGCTGTATAAGATTTTGAAGGTGCACCTTTGTCTGTAGCAAATGGTGTTGCCGGAGTTGTTCCGTCGTTAATGTTAAAGTTTACAGTAATATCAGATTTATATGTTGCCTTTACCGTTATATCTGAATTTACTGTTGTTGTCTTATCAAAATCTGAATTATCAGCTGTATTTACCCACTTATCAAAACTATAATTTGTTTTCACCGGTGTTGTTGGCATTGCATCGCCAATCGAATCACCTTTACCGACAGTTATAGTTGTCGGAGCAGTAGGTGATGTTGCACTGTCATAATCAAATGTTACAGTTACCTGATCTCTGCCTGCATATGTCCAATGTGCATACACAGTTTTATTATCTGTTAAAGTAAATGGTGCTTTATCAGTAGTATCAGATTCTGAAGCCGCTCCGTACCAACCGTTAAATGTGTATGCATCACCTGTTGCTGACGTCTTTGTCGGAGTAGGCATCTGATATGCGTAAATTGTATCACCTCTGACAACCGTCATAGATGCAGGTGTTACTTGTGCGTCACATCCTGTAGGACTAAATGTCAATGTTACTGCATTGTCCGGATTCTCCGGTGTCCACATTGCATAATAGTCAGTATTGCTTGAAATTGTTTCTGCCTGTAATTGTGTATTTGAGTATGCAGTGCCTGAGCCGTCTGCTTTTGTATTCCATTCTTTAAATGCATAATCTGCTCTTGTAAATGTCGGAATATCACTTGATTTCAAACTTGAACCGGCACTAATTATTTTGTTTGTTGTGTTTTCTGTTTGTCCATAATTCTCATGGAATGTTACTGTTACATTCTGTACCCAATGAGCATAAACATCGGTGATTGAAGAAACGTCAGTTGCTGATGATGTGTTTGTACCATCATCAAATACGATTTTGTCACCACCGTTTGCTTGTGTAAACCAGCCCCCAAACGTGTAACCAGCAGGTATTTCAAAGTCATCACTTGATGTACCAACTGTTGGTTTTTGCGTTTCAGCAATCGTTGCACCGGCTTTCGGTGATACTGTAACTACCTTTGTTGTTTGTGTGCCTGTTGGATAGTTACTGTTAAATGTAACATCATGACCTGTTTCATATACAGGATAAACTTTTATAACATAATCACTATAACCATTTGCAACAGCACTTTCATTGATTGTTGTTAAATCAGCTAAATCATGTTCTGTTCCTGTCGAATCAACATACTTAAATCCGGCAAAATATTTGTTGTCTGAATTTACCAAATCGAAATCTGTACCGGCAGTTGGAACAACAACGCCCGCATCTGTATATGCTGTACCAGACGTTATACCTGTAGCACCCAAAGTTGTTCCTACCTTACTTGTCAATTCTGTTCCATATGTGTTATCAGTATAGAACTTTACGCTGTATGATGCTGGGAACAAATCAACACCATCTGTTAATTTCATATACTTATGCAATCCATCAACAGCAGTATAAGTTTTATTTGTTGTACCAGTATTTCTCAATACAACAACAATATTCGCTGATCTTGAAAATGCCACCGCAGGTGTAAATACACCAGCTGTAGGCACACTACTAACAGTGTATTCAAAAAATCCTAAGTAACTATCTTCCTTAATAACACCCATCTGCTCGTTTAAATCTGTATCGTCGTCTGCAGCACATGAAAAAGTTAATACACTCTTTGATAAATTTGATGTATCGTCACTAAGACTGGATGTCTCGCCTGGAGCTAGATCTTGTTTTGGTATGGATTGTTCTATAGAATATGTTCCAAGAATGTTATCATTATAAAAACATTTATCACCTGCTTTAGTAACAAACGCTGTTTCTGCTTTTAAAAATGCCTTTTTTGTTGCAGATGTTGGAGTCAAATAGCGATTATCATAGACCAAACTAACTGCTAACTTTAGAGCACCATAAGAATTGTCAGTAAACCTGTCAAAATTATGTGCTTTTACACCTACTAAAACCGTATCATTTGTTTTTAGTGTTCCTTGTTGTACCTCTTCATATCCAGAATCCGTTGATTTCAAAAGAACAGTTTCCATATATGGCATATTTGTTTCGTTTGTCCCAGCTATTAATACACTAGGATCATCAAAATTAAAAGTATCCGCTGTCCAATCACCATCAGCAAAAGCAAGAGTTGTCATTGTTCCAAAAATCATAGACAGAACAAGAAGAAAAGAAATAATTCGTTTTGATATATTGGTTTCTTTCATTTTTTTACCTCCTTAAATTTATTTATATGAACATTTACAAATTAATTATTTTGTAAATGGATAATAATAAGAATCTAATTTAATATTAGCAGTGCTGTTTTTTATCGGCACCATATCTCCAACACTTATTGTAGCATCAAAATTTGTATCCATTACTCTATATACAACCAAATTATAAGTTTCCTTTTTTACAGTACTATCCACAGCAGAAAAAACATTAGCTGTATAATTTTTTATTGGAACCATGTCTCCAACACTTATCTGATTATCTAAATTAACATCTCCAAGTGCTGGTAATATCACAACATTACGCGTTTCTGTTACAACTTCGTTTAGATTATTATCGGTATATGAATATTCCAATTTATATATATCCGGTTGAATTGCTTTACTGCTACCAGTCAAATTAGCATTGGTGAATACATCATGAGTTTCATCGCCGTCAACTGAATATGTATTAAACATACTCGGAATAATTGTCACTTTCATATCCAAAGCAGGCAATACGCAGACAGAAATTGTTCGAGTAACATCCGATTTTTTGACAACATTTCCTAAAGAATCTATTGCATCAAATCCCGGATCTTCAAAACCTTTATACTCAAACGCAAATAATGCAGTTTCATCCCTGTCCAAGTTTATTTTTGGATCTGTTGAGCCTCCCCAAGCATTTGACGAATAATAAACTTTCGTTGATTTCCCATTTGGCAAATAATTTGCATCATATTTATTATTTGCATCAAATGCATCTTTTGCCTTTTGTTTATCAGAATCAGCAATATTAGAAGCCTTCATAATTTCACCATAAGGTGAATTACCGTAATTTAATGTAATCTTTGGTTTTAGCAGTCTTCTTATATAAACCGTATATGTTGTACCTCCGGCTGTAATTGTAACCGTATTATTATATCCGTCGTTTACAGTCTTGTCCAATTCAGCAAGATCAAATAAATCTGACGAATACTTTTTAGCGTCTGATGCTGTCACGTTGACGCTTGCCGAATTAACAGTTACAGTCGGTTTTTCGGATGAACTTACGTCCATTCTGATTTGTTCCGTTTCATTAGGCACACTTACATAATACGTTTTAGTTTCCGCTTTAAACTTATCTTCTTGTAAAGTCTTGTCCGATGATAAATAATAAGTTGTATCCGGTGATGGAGTCGCTCCCGGATCTGACGGAGTTTCTCCCGGTTTTACCGCAACTATATTATCTATTGCATCATTTGTTCCAAACAGACTTATATCGCCGCTGAAATCAAATAAATTTTTAAGGTTAGTATCATCCGGAGCCGGATGTGTCGTAGCAAACCATGATGCATAAGGATTTGTACCGTCACTACCGGAACCGATAGCAAACGTATCTCCGCCTCGAACCATACTCAATACAGTAGGATTCTGGTCTGCCGCAGTTTCATCGGGAGCACTCAAAAGAACGAAAGGCAATTTCAGCAAATACTGCTTTGAATTACTTGCCAAGTCTTTAAATCTTAACAGCGAGTCCCCTTTAAATACCACACCCACATAGCACATTTTCCAGCCGTCTAAAGCACGTTGAGCAGCTTCTGTGCTATTTTCTCTATCATTTAACGCAGTATCTATATCGCATTCACGAACAGATGTAATCTCATATTGTGTATCATCCCACCAAGCACTGCTGTCACCTGTTGAGCTCAGGTTTCCCTTTACCAGCTCATCATTCCAGCTTTGTTCTGCAGTTGAAGATGCAGTTGTTTTATCCCAATACGGCTTTACGTAATTCGGATCATATTCAAACGCTACATCTAACGAATAAACACCGTCAGTAAACAACGGTAAATCGTTTACATTTTCAACGCCGATACCTACCCAAAATTCAAGCGGATTGGTTAAGTTTACATCATCTTTGCTAAATCCTGCTTTACCGGGGCTTGCATCATTTGGTGTAGAACCTCTGCCCATAAAATCTACAGACAAAGTTCTGTTTGTTGCCTGTGTTTCTATATTTTCGTATTCATCCGCAGTAGCAGGAATACTAATCATACATACAGCACACATAGATAGTGACGTAAATCCTGACACTAAGCTTTTGAGAATCTTATTCATTACGCACCACCTCCATCATTAGTATAGAACTGAATCATTTTTTTAGCACGTATATTATTTGCATCTATCAAATTCACCGCTCTATCTTTATTTACATCGCAGATACGATATCTATTGAGCAATCCGCCAACATCATAACCTGTAACATTTGTGTTGTTAGCTAAATCTGCACTGAATCTGTTTCTTATTCTTGAAACATCTTTTGTATCTGCTTGTTTATCATTATTGACATCTCCAAGAGTATTAAGCAAGATTAACGGTCTTTTTATTGAAACGATTGAACCGTCGAAATCTGCAAACGAATAAACAAGTTCATATTTATCAGGTCGGATTCGTTCCGCATTTAATTCGGATATTGTACCGCTCGACGGCAGATTAATTGTCTGTGCATTGACAGATGAATAATCCGTAGAACCGCCATCTTGATATGCCGCATTTGTTTCCGTTAAAACATTAACCGTTATCTTTTTGGTGACATCGGTTACCGCTCCGCCAATCGAATTAATAACGCTTTCATATCCCGGGTCTGTAAAAGTTCCCGAATTCAAAACAAACAATGCTGTATCATCCAAATCATAATTCACACCCGACGTCCAAGCTTCACCGCAATAATTTACACCCACCGTTGCACCTGCCGGCGTATATCCTGCAGTAAATGTATAATCATTTTTGTCAAATTCATTTTTAGCCGTCGCCTTATCCGTTATTGCCGTATCACGCATAATCAAGCCATACGGCGAGTTACCATAATTAAATTTCATCAATTTGGACTCTTCTATTTTTCTGTAAACGTGAATCTTATACGACCTTGTAACTTCGCCTTCATCAGGATCGTCATTAGGATCATCATATGTCATCGTCAATGTAAGCAGGTTATCAACAGGGCTGACATCAAGCTCTATATTCTCTGACTTATAATAATTATCCGTTGCGTCCTCCGTTGGCGTGGTCAATGTATCAGTTACAGAATTATGTTCACGCGAAAGAGACAGCGTCGCATTTTTTGCTTCATCTCTAAGTTTGAACCAAAGCTTTACTTTGTCAACACTATTTGGCACTGCAACATAATACTCACGTTTTACAGGGTCAAACTTTACAATTTTCCAATTCTGATCATGCAAATCCTGATCATTGTCATTTGTATCTTTAACCATAAGTTCTGTCGCTCTGAGTTTCGCTCCAAGCGACTCTTTAAAGTGAGCCGTTATTTTAACATTTTCTGCTGGCATTTCAAATGTCGTATTAGCCAATGTGCTGTCTGCGAATGTCACATTACCGGTTTCACAGGTCCATCCGGTGAAAACGCAATCTTCTTCGGGAGTTGCTGTTATTGAAACAGCTTCACCTTCACTTGCAGTATATAATCCCGAGTCCGTTTCTGCTTTACCATAATTTACATTATCAGAAACAAGCTCTATTTTATATGTAGGAGCTTCCGTAACTTCAAAAGAGATTTTAAACGTTCGAAGGACTCCATCATTTGATATAACAGAAACTGTACATTCATAAGTTCCTACATCAAGACCTATATTAGTTGTTATATCAAAGTCTACACTTTCACCTTTTTGTAAAATCTGAGGCAACTTTTTGCTGATGGTAAATGCTTCTTTATTCCCATCTTTACTCAAAGAAATAGCAGCTGTCAAGCCGTATATATCGGTTGAGCCTATATTTTTAACAGTAAATGAATTTGTTTGCAAATCATTATAATCATACCCAACTTGTTTTTTGTCATATGTAAAATCGGGTATTACATCAATTTCATCTCTATCATCACCGTTGACAACCAAATACTTAATCTCAACTGTGTTATTATTCTCATTTACAACATTTCCGTAGTTTGTATATGACGTTGTTGAAAGCGTACCCCTTACAGTTACAACACTGCCAACCAATGTAGGGTCTCCGTCAATAACATCCCACGAATCAACTGTAAAGGTCGAAAGCTTACCTATTTCAGTCCCGTCGTATCCATCATATGTTGTTCCAACAAAATCAGAAAGTACAGGAAGCGTTACAGTTGTCGGCAAACTCACACCCGCTTTGATAGGAAACATTGCCGATTGCAAATCCGAATAATCAAAAGTATAGCTGTCTAAATAAATATTTTTTCTCGGATTTGTACTGAATTCAGTATACGGTCCCGGATTTTTTCCCGGTTCCGTTGATGATATTTCAAACTTACCGGCTTTACTTCCAAGGTTTATAATCTGTGCAAGTTTCTTTTCAGAATCTATTGCAATATCAGCCTTTACAGTAATTGTTGCCGTTCCGTCATCATTTACAACAACATTATAACCCGACATTGAAGAATCAATAAGTTCTCCGCCCGGCATTCTCACATCAAATGTTGTACCTGCAGGAATTGTGTTCCCATCTTTATTTTTAACTGTTATTGTCAAAGTACCGTCATCAGCCGTAACAGCACTTACAACCACCAACTCTTTTGGAAGCTCACTCTCGTTATCGACAACATTTCTTATAAAGTTGACATCAGAGCTGTCCTTTACTGTAAGCCACGGATAATTAATCGATATTTTGTTTATATCCGCAATGTGTCCCAAAATTGTATATTTGCCTACCACTTTGTTTTTGATATCGTCAGGTATATCAAGCAGCTGCGATGTTTCAGTGCTAAGCTGGTACCATCCGATATTAAACTCCGGTACTCCGCCGTTTGGAATATATTTATCAAGTATCGGTTTTGCTTTTGGTGCAAGTTTCAAATCGTCTATTGTTGCAGGATAATCCGCCGCGCCGGTCCAATACGTCAAATTCTCATTTTCTGCCGTGAAACCAATCAAATTAATCGGCGTCACATGTATTGTAACGGTTATATCAAAATCATCATTGTATTTTTGAACAACCGTATAGTCACCTTCTTTTGGATTCCACGAAATCGAGCTTAGATTGCTTGTCGTCTTATCCCACTTAAACACTGCCGGTCTTTCGGAACCGTCTGCATATTGGAGTGATATAATCGACATTTTATCATTTATGAAATCAAGTAAATCATCTATCGTACCATTCTTATAGATGTCATAAGAAGTAACTGTAAGCTCCTCATTCAGTGCCTTAACATTTGAAAGTGCCGCTTCAATTTCAAAATTACACTCAACATTTTTATCGGCTCTTGAGTACCATTTGACATCTCCGTCACTGCTGTCGATATAACCTATATGAACACCGTCATCATCTGTAATAGTATCGTCCTGCACTGTAATCATTGTCGAAAACGGTACAATTTTAATAACATCCTTAAGTTCGCTTTTTGAAAGCTTTGCAAACTTTGCAGGGTCTTTTATATAAAAGCTCAATCGTCCGAGTTTTAAATTTTTACCGTTTGCAAGAATAAGATGTTCGTCACGCCCTTTTACCGCAGTTATGTATTTAGAAGTTGTACCTTCTT
>ENA-OOZX01001455-OOZX01001455.1-human-gut-metagenome-genome-assembly--contig:-NODE-1455-length-14883-cov-2.701106_pt1 | contig 14883 bp, 10 predicted proteins | sample MGYA00241048_ERZ501412 | MGnify/ENA primary metagenome ERZ501412 (study PRJEB25962, sample SAMEA2042518) | human gut metagenome | biome: human gut; feature: human-associated habitat; material: faeces... | reverse complement strand
AGCGCTCCGCAACTGACTTCGCGCTCGAACATCCGCCGTACCCTCTTGCTGCCCGTGAACGCGTAGGCCGCCAGCGGGCGTGGCCGGGCGTTGATGAATTCCACTGCGGCTTTCGCGTCGGCGACTTCCAAAATGGGCAGAATCGGGCCGAATATCTCCTCCTGCATCACCGGCGCATCGGGTTTGACGCCCAATAGCACGGTCGGTGCGATGTAGAGGTCATCGCGTCTGGTATTGCCACCGCATACCGTGCGTCCGGTGGCGGGGCTCTTCGGATCGGGCAGCAGCGCAGTCAGCCGGTCGAAATGCCGGGCGTTGATGATGCGTCCGAAACTGTCGGAATGTTGCAGGTCTGAGCCGAAGAACCGCGTGACGGCCTCGGCGATCTTTCCTGCCAGCGGCTCGATGACATCGGACGTTGCGAGCACATAGTCGGGTGCCACGCAGGTCTGCCCGGCGTTGATGAACCGCCCCCAGGCAATGCGCCGCGCGGCGACGTCGAGGTTCGCGGTACGGTCGACGAACACCGGCGACTTGCCTCCGAGCTCCAAAGTGACCGGTGTGAGATGCTTCGCGGCGGCGGCCATGACTATTGAACCGACTTTTCCTCCGCCGGTGTAGAAGATGTGATTGAACGGCTGCTCCAGCAGCTTTGTCGTCTCCTGCGGTCCTCCCTGAACCACGCGGAACGCCTGCGGGTCCATGTACCGTGCGATGAGGTCCGCCATCACGCCGCTGGTGTGCGGAGACAGCTCCGATGGTTTCATGCACACGCAATTGCCTGCGGCGATCGCGTCCGCCATAGGCTCGAAACTGAGCAGCACCGGATAGTTCCACGGCGAGATGATGAGCGCCACGCCTTTCGGCTCGGCGACTGTCCAGCCGACTGCGGGCTGCAGCAGGTAATGCATCGGCTTGGGACGCCGCCCACCTGCCGAGGCGTGGCTTGATGAAGCGAATCTCATCGAGCACCAGCCCGATTTCCATCAGCGCGGTCTCCGCGGCGGGTTTGCCCAGGTCGGCGCGTACCGCACGGGCGATGACGGTGGCATTCTGCCTCAGCATTCGGGCCATCGCGTCGAGTTGCGCCTTTCGCCAGCGCAGTGGCCGGGTGACTCCTGAGCGGAAGGTCGCGTCCAGTTGCGCGAACGCCCGTTGCCGGGCGGCCGCCTGCTTCGTCGTGGTCGCCGCCGCCGTTTCCTTTGTAGTCATCGTCGTCCTCCTGTTGGCATGGTAGCCGAAGAATCCGCGGAACGTAATCGACGATTTCCGCCCTGACGTCGTATTGGAGTTGCATGCTGGCTCCTGCTGGCGGGAGCTGTCGGCGGAGCCGACTGAGGGTGGTCTGGGTCTTTAGGTGGCGATTGTGCCCTTAAGCGCAATCGTTCTCGATGATCGTGCCCGACATATGATGAATGCACCGAACCGGCACATCGCAACTGATCGGTGACGGCTTGGATGGCATAAGATGGGCGCCATGAAGGATTTTCTGATGCGATGGCTGGTGCTGACGGTTGCGGCCGCGGTGATGGTGGTGCTTTCGTGGCATTCGGTTACCGGCATGCTGGTTTCGATGGCCGCCGGTCGCACGGTTGCGGCCGCGGTGATGGTGGTGCTTCTGCCCGGCATGACCGCGGTGGGGCAGCCTCCGATTTTGGGAATCGCAGTGTTCGCGCTGTTCATGGCGCTGATCAACGCCTCGATCAAGCCGGTGACGCAGCTGATCGCGCTGCCGTTTTCGATTCTCACGTTCGGGCTGCTGTATCTGGTCATCAACTGGCTGTTCATGCGGCTCGCCTCATGGTTGGCAATCAGTCTGTTCGGTGTTGGCGTGCTGGTGCACGGGTTCTGGTGGGCGGTGCTCGGCTCTCTCATCATGTCCATTGTCTCGGGGATCGTCGGCAGCATCGTGCGCGATTGAGCGTCGGCGTACATCCGGCATGATGGTCGGATTTCGGGCCTCGCATGATTGCCTGGCCGCGAGCCGACGGCGTTCGCGGACACCCCGGTTCCGTCGGCCACACACCGTGCTAGGATATGCACCGAAGTCAAGGCGATGATCCGTTATCAGCGGGGAGTCTTCGGAAGAAAAGCTTCATGACGGTCGATCGAACGTCGACGGCACGAAGCTGAGTAGAACCGGCGGGATCGGCCCGTCACAGCCGAACACAAGCGGTCGCGAGTTTTCGCCGTCTTAGGATGGCCGGATGTGAGCGACAAGCGAGGTGGTACCGCGGTGGCGGTCGGCAGCCTGAGGGCATGCCGCTGATCATCGTCCTCGTAGGCGGGAATGGCCATGACGGCCGTTCCGGGCGGAACAAGGGTTCCGGCCGCGAGGACATCGCCGGCGCATATATGCCGCCGGTGTGGCGAACGGCCGTCTCAATCCCTGTTCTTCCCGTGAATGGTTCGCTATAGCCAGCTCCCGTAGGACCAGTGCAATGCGACATCGAGGAGAGCAATGGTGAGCGAAACCACCAATTCCCACGTGTATCCCAAGGCGAACGAGGGCGGCGAGACCGCCAGCGTCGCGCCGAACCCGAGTTTCCCCAACATGGAGGAAACCGTCCTGAAGTATTGGGACAAGGACGACACCTTCAACAAGTCCGTTGAACGCAACCCTTCCGGCGACCATAGCCAGAACGAGTTCGTGTTCTTCGACGGCCTGCCGCACTATGGCCACCTGCTGACCGGCTATGCCAAGGACGTCATCCCGCGCTACCAGACCATGAAGGGCCATAAGGTCAACCGCGTGTTCGGCTGGGACACCCACGGCCTGCCCGCCGAGCTTGAGGCGCAGAAGGAGCTCGGCATCGACTCGGTCGACCAGATCGAGAAGATGGGCATCGACAAGTTCAATGACGCCTGCCGCGCCTCCGTGCTGAAGTACACGCACGAATGGCAGGATTACGTGCATCGTCAGGCCCGCTGGGTCGACTTCGAGCACGGGTACAAGACGCTGAACATCCCGTACATGGAGTCGGTGATGTGGGCGTTCAAGCAGCTGTACGAGAAGGGTCTGGCGTACCAGGGCTACCGCGTGCTGCCGTACTGCCCGAAGGATCAGACGCCGCTTTCGGCGCACGAGCTGCGCATGGACGCCGACGTGTATCAGGATCGTCAGGACACCACCGTGTCGGTGGCCGTGAAGCTGCGCGACGAGGAGGACGCCTACGCCGTCTTCTGGACCACCACTCCGTGGACCGTGCCGACCAACTTCGCCATCGTGGTCGGTGCCGACATCGACTATGTCGAGGTGCGCCCGACCGAAGGCAAGTTCGCCGGCAAGAAGTTCTACCTCGGCAAGCCGCTGCTTGGCTCCTACGAGAAGGAACTTGGCGAGAACTACGAGATCGTGCGCGAGCTTAAGGGCGCCGAAATGGAAGGTTGGCGCTACTACCCGGTCTTCCCGTACTTCGCAGGCGACGAGAACGCCGCCGAGGGCAAGGTGCCGGGGCCGGAAGGCTACCAGATCTTCACCGCCGACTACGTCGACACCGTTGAAGGTACCGGCCTGGTCCATCAGGCCCCCTACGGCGAGGACGATATGAACACGCTCAACGCCAAGGGCATCAAGAGCGTGGACGTGCTCGACGCGGGCTGCAAGTTCACGTCGCTGTGCCCGGATTACGAGGGCATGTACGTGTTCGACGCCAACAAGCCGATCCTGCGCAACCTGCGCGCCGGTGACGGCCCGCTGGCCCGCATCCCCGAAGAGCAGCGCGCCATCCTCTTCCAGGAGAAGAGCTACGTGCACTCCTACCCGCACTGCTGGCGTTGCGCCACCCCGCTGATCTACAAGCCGGTGAGCTCCTGGTTCGTGGCCGTCACCAAGATCAAGGACCGCCTGCTCGAACTCAACCAGCAGATCAACTGGATTCCGAACAACGTGAAGGACGGCCAGTTCGGCAAGTGGCTCGCCAACGCGCGCGACTGGTCCATCTCCCGCAACCGCTTCTGGGGTTCGCCGATCCCGGTGTGGGTGAGCGATGACCCGAAGTACCCGCGCGTCGACGTGTACGGTTCGTTGGAGGAGCTCAAGGCCGACTTCGGCGACTACCCGCGCGACAAGGACGGCAACGTCAACATGCACCGTCCGTGGATCGACAACCTGGTCCGCGTCAACCCGGACGACCCGACCGGCAAGAGCCACATGCACCGCATCAGCGACGTGATGGACTGCTGGTTCGAATCCGGTTCGATGAGCTTCGCCCAGTACCATTACCCGTTCGAGAACAAGGAAACCTTCGAACAGCACTTCCCGTGCGACTACATCGTGGAATACATCGGCCAGACCCGTGGCTGGTTCTACGTGCAGCACGTCATGGCCACCGCCCTGTTCGACAGGCCGGCGTTCAAGAACGTGATCTGCCACGGTATCGTGCTCGGCTCCGACGGACAGAAGATGTCGAAGCACCTGCGCAACTACCCGGACGTGAACGGCGTGTTCAACGACTTCGGCTCCGACGCCATGCGTTGGTTCCTGATGAGCTCGCCGATCCTGCGTGGCGGCAACCTGATCGTCACCGCCGATGGCATCCGCGACACCGTGCGCCAGGTCATGCTGCCGGTGTGGAGCTCCTACTACTTCTTCACGCTGTATGCGAACGCGGCCAATGGCGGGGCCGGCTTCGACGCCCGTCAGCTGCGCGCGGACGAGGTGGCGGGTCTGCCCGAGATGGACCGTTACCTGCTGGCCCGCACCCGCAGGCTCGTAGAGCGTGTAGAGAAGTCGCTCGACGAGTTCGCGATTTCTGACGCGTGCGATGCGGCAAGTGACTTCATCGACGTGCTCACCAACTGGTACATCCGCAACACCCGCGACCGCTTCTGGAAGGAGGACGAGAACGCGTTCAACACCTTGTACACCGTGCTTGAGGTGTTCATGCGCGTTCTCGCACCGCTTGCCCCGATGGAAGCCGAATCCGTGTGGCGCGGCCTGACCGGCGGCGAATCCGTGCATCTGGCCGATTGGCCGTACGTCGCGGACGAGAAGACCGGTGAGGCGACCGAGCTTGGCCGTGTGCTGGTCGACGACCCGGCACTGGTGGACGCGATGGAGAAGGTGCGTGAGGTTGTTTCCGGCACGCTTTCCATGCGTAAGGCCAAGCAGATTCGCGTGCGCCAGCCGCTCGCCAAGCTGACCGTGGTGGTCGAGAACCCGGATGCGGTCGCCGCCTACAGCGACGTGTTGAAGGGCGAGCTCAACGTGAAGGATATCGAGTTCTGCACGCTGGAGGACGCCGGCTCCCAGGGTCTGAAGATCGTGAACGAGCTGCGCGTGAACGCGCGTGTGGCCGGCAAGCGCCTGCGTAAGGACGTGCAGTTCGCCATCAAGGCGTCCAAGAGCGGTGCCTGGCATGTGGACGCCGCCGGCGTGCCTGTGTGTGAGACTCCGAACGGCGAGATTGCGCTTGAGGAAGGCGAATACGAGCTGATCAACCGTGTGGAGGAGGAGAACGCGCAGGAGGCTGCGAACTCCGTGTCCGCCGCGCTGCCGACCGGTGGCTTCGTGATCCTCGACACCGAACTGAACGACGACCTGCTGGCCGAAGGCTACGCCCGCGACGTGATCCGCGCCGTGCAGGAGGCCCGTAAGGCCGCTGGTCTGGAAATTTCCGACCGCATCACGCTGAAGGTGACCGTGCCCGCGGACGATGTGGCCAAGGTCGAACAGTTCAAGGACCTCGTGGCGCATGACACCTCGTCCGACAGTGTAAGCGTCGAAGCCGGCGCCGAGCTGGGCGTGGAGGTTGCTAAGGTCTGAGGTGGTTGGCTGGGTGGCTGACTGACGATAGTATGTGGGGGTGTGTTTCTCCTGTCGAGTTTGGCAGGAGAAACACACCCCCTACTGCTATTTGTGTTGGGGCGTACTACGTATGCACAGGTATTTGGCGACGATAATCTTCGAATCAATCATACGGTAATCTTCGAATCAATCATTTCGTTTTTATCTTTTGCTGGAATGCGGTAGAGTAAAGACTATTCAGGGGGGTATCTGTAAAGGAGCAGGTTATGGTTCTATTAGCTCGTAAAGATGAGGAAGGCAATACTCAGGCTTTGTATGACCATCTTCATGGTGCAGGAAGATTGGCTAGTGGTTTCGAGGATGAATTCGCTGATATTTCACGTACGGCAGCCGTCTTGCATGATGTCGGGAAGGTTGCTCAGCAGTTCCAAACATATCTGTTATCGGATGATGGGCATAGGGGAGATGTGCAGCATGCCCGTCAAGGGGCGTTTGTCGTCAATGATTTTTTCGAGTCGAAAGGGGAAATTGAAGAGATAGCAAAGGAAATTCTTGAGCTTGCCATTTCTAAACATCACGGAGGTCTTCCTGATTGCATTGACGAGTCCGGGAATAGAGCTTTTCTTCTTGGGTTCACGGAGTCGGACAAAAGCAACGAGAAGTATGCGTATCAAGAAATCAAGCGGGGGCTTAACGGTTTGGCGCTCGATCTGCAATCGAATTTCCGAGGTTCAGCGGAAGATATCGCTTGTTTCCTGAAGAAAATTAAATCGCTGAGGCTGTCGAAAGATAGCATATACTTCTATCTAGGTTTGCTCGTTAAACTGATTTATTCGCGACTGGTGGATGCGGATAGGACGGATGCTGCTTGTTTCGAGACCCGGAAACAGTATCGGCCTAATGCGGTTGATTGGCAGAATCTGATTAGTCGACTCGATAAAAGCATGAGATCTTTTGATTCGAGTTCGGAAATAAACAGGATAAGACATCAGATTAATGAACAGTGTTGTTTGGCGGGGGCGCGGGAAACCGGGATTTATCGTTTGTCGATTCCGACTGGCGGCGGTAAAACGTTGGCGTCGCTAAATTTTGCGTTGCATCATGCGCTGAAGACAGGAAAGCGCCGGATCATTTACGTGATTCCATATTTGTCTATCACAACTCAGACGGCAAAGACTTTCCGAGATGTACTTGGTCTGAACTCTGATAGCGATGTTCTATTGGAGCATTACTCCACTGCAGGTATGCAACGTTCCGCTGATGTAGCGGATAATGCGTCGAGTGAGTTTGAGGATGCCGGGGAGCATCAGCGCAAGTTGGCGGCAGAGCGTTGGGACAATCCGATAATTGTTACCACTATGGTGGAATTCCTTGAGACTGTCATGTCTGCTCGCGGAACCAAACTCCGGAAATTCCATAATATGGCCGACAGTGTCATCATTTTTGATGAAATACAGTCGTTGCCGATGAACACAATCAATCTGTTCAATGAGATCGTCAGCTTCCTATCGAAGATTACCAATTCAACGATTCTTTTGTGCTCTGCGACGCAGCCGTTACTTGAAAAAACCAAACGAGAGAATCTGCTTCTTTCGGAAAAGCCTGATCTTATTGCTGAAACGGAAAGCTATGAAGACAAGCTTCGACGTACAAGAATTGTTGCTTCAGCTGAAAATAAAAGCTGCGATGAACTAGGGCAGATTATTTATCAGCAGGCGCGGAAGAACGGCAATTGCTTAGCAATCGTCAACCTGAAAAAGGAAGCGCGTGAGATTTTCCAATGCTTGGAACGACTTGATGTGAATCATGAGTTTGAGCTGATTCATCTCAGTACTGCCATGTGTGGAAGGCATAGAACGGATTGTCTGAACAGAATCGGTGCGCTGCTTGATCCAGGCAATCCGAAACCTGTGATTTGTGTGAGCACACAGCTTATTGAGGCAGGTGTTGACATTTCGTTTGCTTGCGTGGTCAGGGCGATGGCTGGTCTGGACAGTATTATGCAGGCCGCTGGGCGTTGCAATAGGAATGGTGAATCGGTAGAACCAAAGAATGTGTATGTCTATCCATTGAAAGATGAAGACAGCATGGAAAGGTATCTGCCGGATATCGCAATGGGTAAGCAGCTCACTTTACAGATTATGGAGAACTACCCAGGAAAGGATTTGCTGTCTTCGAATATTCTGGAACAGTACTATGACATGCTTCTCCGTAAGAAGGACGGTAATGGTAAAGGAGGCTATACGGATTGCCCAATTCGGGGAAGGGCGGAGGGAGCGACGACTGCTTATGATCTGTTATCCTTCAACGAATGTGATCGATCTCAATTCACGAATACTACGGGAGGAAAGTACGGTTTGTGCTTTGCTCAGGCTTTTCAGACGGTTAGCGATAACTTCCATGTAATTCCGGATGTCACGCACAATGTTGTGGTCCCGTATGGTCAGGCGACTGAGTTACTTGATATGCTCCACAGGGGAGAATTGTCCGAGAAAATCTCAGTGCTAAGGCGGTTGCAGGAATATACGGTTTCTCTGTTCGATGATGACTATCGTGATTTGGCTAGGAAGCATGCAATTTCGTTAGCAAATGAGGATTTTGGAGTTTTCTTGCTGAATGAGGAATACTACAACGACAAGTACGGCGTAGTACGGGAGGCGGAGATGCCTCTCCTGCTGATGTAGGAAGGATGAGTGCTCTCTCGCAAGCTCCAAGGAGTATGCGAGAGAGCTGTAGTTGGGAAGGCAACACATATGCCAAATATATTTTCAATCCACATCGCTCTTGGCGCGATGGTAGTGGGAGTCCCACAGGCACAAGGATAGTCGATAAAGCGTATGCCGCGAAACGCCTATTAGATTCTATATGTGGCACAAGAAATTTTTTGTGGTACGCTATTAACCAATAGCTTTGGAAGACCGTTTACAAAGGAGTTATATGGAACGGCATCGGAATTCAATCGAATATGAAGTTTGGGGTAGATACGCATTGTTCTCGGAAGTCGCCACGCGTGTTGGTGGAGAGAAGTACTCGTATCAGGTGCCAACGTATCAAGCATTGAAGGGGATTACGGAGAGCATCTATTGGAAGCCCACGTTTAAGTGGGTCATTGATGCTGTGCGAGTCATGAATAAGATTCAGACGGAGAGCAGAGGTGTTCGCACTATTGTGTACCAGCCCAAGAAAAAAAATGTTAAAAATGATCTTTCATACTACACATATTTAAAGGATGTGAGGTATCAAGTTCTTGCGCATTTTGAATGGAACGACCTGAGGGAGGAACTTGCTGATGATCGTGATGAAAACAAACATCACAACATTGCGATGAGGTCCGTGCGTCAAGGAGGCCGTCGCGATATTTTTCTGGGTGCTAGGGAATGCCAAGCTTATGTCGAACCGTGTGAATTCGGAGGGGGAGAAGGGTTCTACGACTCTTATGGAGAATGGAACATGGGATATATGTTTCATGGATTCTCGTATCCGGATGAGAATCCTGACCATAATCTGATTTCGCGCTTCTGGATGCCGATTATGAAGGATGGCGTTATCAGATTCGAATCACCGGATTCGCCGCTTCTCGATCGGCACATCGTTAGGCATGGTTTGAACGTTAAAGAATTCAACTTAGGCAAGAACGTTACATCAGTAGAGGAGGAGTGAACGATGAGTCTGTTTGGTAATTTGCTTACTACCTACGAAATGATACAGGGGGCGTCTGGTCAGACTCCTCATAGTGCAGAGAAAGATGGTGACGCTGACGCTGCGAAGAGGGCGCTGATTCCGTACGGGCATACGACTCTTCCGGTTTCGCTGACAGTGCTTGTGGACGCGAATGGTTGTATCAGAGGTGTTGCCAAGAGAAAGAGCACCATCATCATTCCTTGTACAGAGGAATCGATGGGAAGGACCATTAAGCCAGTACCGCATCCGCTGTTTGATCAGTTACAGTACGTCGATAGTGGGCGCAGTCCTGAGAAGACGAGCATGTACTTGCAGCAGCTTGCAAAATGGAAAGGTGATGACGCCAAGCTTGAAGCTGTTTTCAAGTGTGTGTCGGAGCATAGCATCAGCGAGGCTGCTGCGCATTATGGCGTGGAGCTAACGGATAAGGACGATAAAGCCGGTGTTTGTTTCGAGGTTCAAATCGGACTCGAAGATTCTGATTTATCGAATGACGTTGATATTCGGAATCGTTGGATTGCGTATCTGCAGCGTTCTCAACACAGGCTGGGGAAGGATGTTTTTGGCGAGGATCTTTATACGCCAACCACTAATTTCCCTAAAAAGGTAGTTAGCTCCGATGCCAATGCCAAGCTATTGTCTGCTAATGATTCTACGAATTTTACTTTTCGTGGACGTTTTTCCAGTAAGGAACAAGCTTTGCTGGTTGATAGTGCGTCCTCTCAGAAAATCAACTCCACTTTGCGGTGGTTGGTGAATAATCATGGAACATTGACAGGCAATCAGGCTATCGTTGTCTGGGCAATAAAAAGACCTGAGGAAAAGCCCGTATTGAATCCGCAGTCAGGATCTTTTGATTTTGATGATTCCTTCTCGTCAATAGCTGACGAATCCAAAGCGCTTTATGACGACATCAGCGATGCGCTAAATGCGACAAATGTTCAGTATGCAAAAATTTTCTCAAGGGTTCTGAGAGGATATGAGGGTGCGGAGGATCTGAAGAAGCACAATGATCCGATGGTTGTCGTCATCTTGGATGCTGCTACAACGGGGCGTTTAGGCGTAACGTTCTACTGCGAGCTTCAGAAGGACGAATACATTAAGCGCATACTGCAATGGCATGTCGATGCAGCTTGGCCTCTTACATCTTTCAAAAAAAGCATCGTGGAGGGAGCTGAGCGGGTTAATGTCGTTCAGTATGAAGGGGCCCCATCGTTCACTGACATTATCAACTGTGCTTGTGACACGTCTGATAGGAGCAGCAAGAGCTATAAACGCTTCGCGAAAGATGTGAAGGAACGGCTTATTGAATGTATGTTTGGCGGAGCGCAATTTCCCATGTCGATTTTGAATGCCGCATGCCATAAGGTCACCAGGCCTATGGGATACGACAATATCAGGGTCTGGCGTCGTGATTTTGAAATCGCTTGCAGCCTATGGAAAAAACACTATATCGATGAAACAAGAAAACAGCATAGACAGGAGGATGTAATAACCATGTATCTTGAACCGAATCGAGATGATCGTGATTACCTGTATGGAAGGTTGTTGGCGCTTGCCGACAATTTCGAGGAAAGCGTCTTGCGTAAGCAGGGAGTCAAGGACCGTCCAACCAATGCAATCAAATTGATGAGCAATTTCACGGCGAAGCCCTATACGACGTGGGGCACATTGTGGAAGCAGCTTACGCCATACCTTAAATCGGCAAACGGTGGTTCCTGGTTCTGTAATGAAGTCGACGATGTTATGGCTTTGTTTAAGGAAGGTGATTTTGAAGATAATAAGGCGCTTTCGCCAATGTTTCTTCTGGGATATTCATGTCAGCGGAGAGCATCTAGGCGTAAAGCGCAAGAGATTTCTCAAAAGAATAATAGCAACAACTGACTTTTGTAATTATCAGAGTCGATTCATCGCCTATAAGTAAGGAGTATGTGATTATGGCAGCTTTGGAAAATAAGATTGATTTTGCGATTGCCTTTGAGGTGAATAACGCAAATCCCAATGGTGATCCGTTGAATGGTAATCGCCCGAGAACGACGTCAGAAGGGCTGGGTGAGGTTTCCGACGTCGCCTTGAAGAGGAAGATCCGCAACCGTCTGCAGGATGCAGGAGAATCAGTCTTTGTACAGTCTGATGATCGTTCCGATGATGGTGCCAAATCGCTGTCGGACAGGTTCAATACATATCTGAAGACCTTGCCGAAGGATGAGCAGAAGCAGAAGAATGTAGTCTTCGGTAAGGTGTGCGAGCGTTGGCTTGATGTGCGGTCCTTTGGTCAGGTTTTCGCCTTTAAGAAGGCCAAGGATACCGATGAGGTTTCGATTGGCGTACGCGGACCGGTCTCGATTCAGCCGGCATTCTCCATTAATCCCATTGCAATTGACGATGTGCAAATCACTAAATCGGTCAACAGCGAGACTACGGATTCCGGTAAAAAATCATCCGACACCATGGGCATGAAGTATCGCGTCTCTGGACGCGCCGTATATGTAACTTATGGAAGCATTAGCCCCCAGCTGGCGGAAAGAACAGGTTTCAGCGCAGAAGATGCAGAGAAAATCAAGGAAGCTCTGGTCACGCTTTTCGAGAATGATGAGAGTTCGGCACGTCCGTCGGGATCGATGGAAGTGCTGGATGTCGTCTGGTTTGCACATAACTGCAAGGGGGGGCAGTATTCTTCGGCCAAAGTTCATCGTTCCGTTTCCGTTGACGCGGATGGAACCGTGAATGTAGATGACGCTTCCATTCCAGGCCTTCGCTACGAAGTAATCGAAGGCCGCTGATTACAGCGTCCAAGCCTAGATGAGAGGTGCTTATATGAAAGGGCCAGATGGTTATTCAGAAGCAGATTGGCTGGCCCTTTCGGGTATTCAGCATTTCTCATTCTGCAAGCGTCAATGGGCGCTTATTCATATCGAGCAGCTGTGGTCAGAAAATTATCTGACCACAGCGGGGCATCTGGAACATGAACGCGCCCACGATTATGCGGCTTCTGAATCTCGCGGCGATATGCTGATCATGCGGGATTTGAGAGTCTATTCGCGAGCGCTCGGCATAACTGGAGCCTGTGATGTTGTGGAATTCCATAAGTCTAATGATGGTGTTCCGCTTCACGGAAGAGATGGATTGTGGTTGCCATATCCGATTGAATACAAACACGGCAAATCCAAAACGATTGATGCTGATCGTTTACAGCTATGCGCGGAAGCGATGTGCTTGGAAGAAATGCTCGCGTGTGATATTCCTGAAGGTGCTTTGTTCTATCAGCAGACAAAACGTCGTGAGCGGGTAAAATTTGACGAAGATCTTCGCAACATGGTCGAAGCTGACTTCTTGCAAATGCATGATCTTTTCTCCTGTGGATGGACTCCCAAAGTGAAACAGACCAGATCGTGTTCGGCATGTTCTCTACGGGATTTGTGCCTGCCTGAATTACGGAAGATGAAATCGGCAAAAGCATATATCGAAGAACGGCTCAAGGAAAGCGGGGAGTGATGAAGCAGCTGTTAAACACGTTGTTTGTGATGACAGAAGATGCCTATCTTGCCTTGGAGAACGATAATGTTGTGATTTATCAGAATGACCAAACCTTGGCGAAAGTGCCATTACGGTCAATTGAAGGAATCATGTGTTTCTCGTATAAGGGTGCTTCGCCTGCTCTTATGGGGCGCTGCGGCAAACTGGGCGTTTCTATGGCATTCTATTCACCGAGAGGTCATTATTACTGTTCCGTGTTAGGGGAGGAGAATCGTAATGTGCTACTTCGCCGTGAACAATTTCGAGTCGCGGATGACGAACAAAAATCTTTGCGTTATGCGAAATCTTTCATTGTTGGCAAGCTTTACAATGCGAAATGGGTGCTCGAACGCACGAAACGTGATCATGCTTTGCGGGTGAACATCGACCGACTTGCCGAGCAGAGCGGCAAATTGTCGGCGGCATTGTCAAAAGCTCGAAAAAGCTTGACGATTGATGAGTTGAGGGGTGTCGAAGGGCTTGCTGCCAAAGATTATTTCTACGCTTTTGACGATTTGGTTCTGAAGAATAAAGATGATTTCTTTTTCACCAGTAGGTCGAGGAGACCTCCGCTGGACAGGCTGAATGCATTATTGTCTTTTTGCTACTCCATATTGACGAATGATTGCATTGCGGCTTTGCAAGGTGTGGGGTTGGATCCGTATGTTGGTTTTATGCATACGGATCGGCCGGGGAGAGCCTCTCTGGCATTGGATCTGGTTGAAGAGTTTCGCCCGGTGTTGGCTGACCGCTTCGTTCTGACATTGGTTAATACAGGCGCTGTTAAGCCGGGGGATTTTGAAATACGGGAGAATGGCGGGGTGCTGCTGTCTGATTTCGGGCGGAAGAAAGTGCTTACGGCGTGGCAGAAAAAGAAGAGTGATCAGATTCTTCATCCGTTCCTGCAAGAAAAAATTTCGTGGGGATTGGTTCCGTATGTGCAAGCGCTGCTGCTAGCTCGATCGTTGCGGGGTGATCTTGATGATTACCCGCCATTTATGTGGAAGTAAAAGGTGCGTAGCTGTGTGTGGCGGTATGCGATGATTCGTGGTGATGTGTTATTGGAGGTGAAAAACCATGATGGTTGTGGTTGCGTACGATGTGAGTACGGAAACCCCTGAGGGGAAGCGTCGTCTTCGTTTGGTGGCGAAGACATGCATGAAATACGGACAGCGTGTACAGAACAGTGTTTTCGAATGCTCGGTGAGTCCTTCCGATTATCTGGTGTTGGTACACGATTTGTTGAAGATTGCCAATATTGATGAGGACAGTCTGCGCTTTTATAAACTTGGCTCTCGATATGCGGATAGGATTGAGCGTTATGGGCGTGAACGGAGTTTGCCGGTTAATGATGTGATGATGATATAGCACAGGGTAAAATGGCATGGTGTCATAACGATATGGTGTGGGGTATGCCGGGTTGAGTGTTTGAGTGTGACGTGTGACGTCCGGCATCTGGAGCGTGTTCTCTAGCCGGCGGTATTGTGGTTTCGGCAAGGTGGCCGGTCTTGAAATGGTGTTTGTGCGAAGTGGAAGCGCTCATGATGAGGGGTGCCTTTCGCACCTGAAAAACTGTCGAAATCCGAATTGTGATTTTCGTGGGCGTTTGAAAACTAAATAGTGGACATTAAAATGAGACAGAAAGACAGCTGCTCGTTTTAGGCATGTTGTTCGTCGTACCGGTGGTGTTGTTTGATATGCTTAAAGCCAAGCAGCTGGCTTGCGTCTCAGAAAGTGGACAAAAATGTCCAGCTGCACGGTCGCTCTCCTTACGGAGAGCGTGGATTGAAATCCCATGTTGTCCCTCCTGTTAATTCAGTCTCTTGTCGCTCTCCTTACGGAGAGCGTGGATTGAAATTTGATCGACATCCCCGTTATCAACGAGATGACCCGTCGCTCTCCTTACGGAGAGCGTGGATTGAAATAACCTCGACTGG
>ENA-OOZX01001442-OOZX01001442.1-human-gut-metagenome-genome-assembly--contig:-NODE-1442-length-15002-cov-3.669231_pt1 | contig 15002 bp, 9 predicted proteins | sample MGYA00241048_ERZ501412 | MGnify/ENA primary metagenome ERZ501412 (study PRJEB25962, sample SAMEA2042518) | human gut metagenome | biome: human gut; feature: human-associated habitat; material: faeces... | reverse complement strand
CGTCGCCAACCAGTTCCGTATCGGCATGAGCCGTATGGAGCGCGTCGTCCGTGAGCGCATGAGCTCCCAGGACATCGACGAGATCACCCCGCAGTCGCTCATCAACATCCGCCCGATCGTGGCCTCCATCAAGGAGTTCTTCGGTTCCTCGCAGCTCTCGCAGTTCATGGACCAGGCGAACCCCCTGACCGGTCTGACCCACAAGCGCCGTCTGTCCGCACTCGGCCCTGGCGGTCTTGCCGGCCACAAGTCCGGCTCCAGCCGCCGCACCAACGTGCCGACGGCCGTCCGCGACGTTCACAACTCGCACTACAGCCGCATGTGCCCGATCGAGACCCCCGAAGGCCCCAACATCGGCCTGATCGGCTCGCTCGCCCTCTACGCCCGCGTCAACGAGTACGGCTTCATCGAGGCTCCGTTCCGCCGCGTCGAGAACGGCGTTGCCACCGACCAGATCGACTGGATGACCGCTGACGAGGAAGAGAAGCACGTCATCGCGCCGGCCAACACGCCGCTCGATCCCAAGACCAACGAGTTCATCACGACCGATGCCGAGGGCAAGCTTGTCCGTCCGCACACCGTGATCGCCCGTACCCGCGACTTCGACGGCTCCTTCGGCGCTCCCGCCGACGTGCCCGTCGAGGACGTCGACTACATGGACGTCTCGCCGCGCCAGATGCTCTCCGTCGCAGCTACGCTGATCCCGTTCCTCGAGCACGACGACGCCAAGCGTACGCTGATGGGCGCTAACATGCAGCGTCAGGCCGTGCCGCTGGTTCACCCTGCCGCTCCCTATGTCGGTACCGGCATGGAGCGTCGCGCCGCCCTGGACTCCGGCGAGGTCACCCTGGCTAAGAACGCCGGCGAGGTCATCTTTGCCGACGCCTCCAAGATTATCGTCAAGCATGCCGGCGGCATGGACGAGTATCACCTGGCCAAGTACCAGCGCTCCAACCAGTCCACCTGCATCAACCACCGTCCGCTCGTGCGCGTCGGTGACACCGTTGAGCAGGGCGAGCCCCTGGCTGACGGTCCTTCGACCGATCATGGCGAGCTCGCGCTGGGCCAGAACCTCACCGTGGCATACATGCCGTGGGAAGGCTTTAACTACGAGGACGGCATCGTCGTGTCCGAGCGCCTGGTGGCCGAGGACCTGCTGACGACCATCAACATCACCCGTCACGAGATCGACGCCCGCGACACCAAGCTCGGCCCCGAGGAAATCACCCGCGAGATCCCGAACCTCTCCGAGGACATGCTTGCCAACCTCGACGAGGACGGCATCATCCGCATCGGCGCCGAGGTCGGCCCTGGCGACATCCTGGTCGGCAAGGTCACGCCTAAGGGCGAGAGCGCTCTGACCGCCGAGGAGCGCCTGCTGCGCGCCATCTTCGGTGCCAAGGCCCACGACGTCCGCGACACCTCCCTTAAGATGCCTCACGGCGCTTACGGCCGCGTTATCGACGTTGTCCGCTTTAGCCGCGAGAACGGCGACGACCTGGCCCCCGGCGTCAACGAGCAGGTGCGCGTCTACGTCGCCCAGCGTCGTAAGATCCAGCAGGGCGATAAGATCGCCGGCCGCCACGGCAACAAGGGTGTTATTTGTAACGTTCTGCCGGTCGAGGACATGCCCTACATGGCTGACGGTACCCCGATCGACGTTATCCTCAACCCGCTGGGCGTTCCTTCGCGTATGAACGTCGGCCAGCTGCTCGAGTGCCACCTTGGCTGGGCTGCTGCCTGCGGTTGGGATACCGAGCAGGCCGACTCTGACAAGTACGTCCCCGGTCCGTTCTTCACCGCGACGCCCGTCTTCGACGGCGCCAAGGAGGACGAGATCGCCGAGGTCATCCGTCGTGCCAACAAGAACATGCTCAACAAGGCCACCGCTGCCTTTGGCGATCACATGCGCCCCGAGTTCGTCACCCAGCTTGACGAGCGCGGCAAGACCCGTCTGTTCGACGGCCGCACCGGCGAGGAATTCCGCGAGCCCATTACCGTGGGTACGTCCTACATCCTCAAGCTCGGCCACATGGTCGACGACAAGATCCACGCCCGTTCGACTGGCCCTTACAGCCTGGTTACCCAGCAGCCTCTGGGCGGCAAGGCTCAGTTCGGCGGCCAGCGCTTCGGCGAGATGGAAGTTTGGGCACTGTACGCTTACGGTGCTTCCAACGTCCTGCAGGAGATCCTGACCGTCAAGTCCGACGATACCGTGGGCCGCGTCAAGACCTACGAGTCCATCGTCAAGGGCGAGAACGTTCCTGTCCCGGGTATTCCCGAGTCCTTCAAGGTTCTCGTCAAGGAGATCCGCTCCCTCGCACTGGACATCGAGCCCATGCACGATGCCGACGAGGACGCCTCCGCCCCTGTGACCGCCGAGGAGACCTCTGCTCTCGACGACCTGGCTGCGCTCGCCGGCGTTGACGCCGACGTCGAGGCCCAGGATGCCGAGACCGCCGAGGCGCCCGAGGCTGTCGCCGCCACGACCACTGATAAGGAGTAGTTGACTGTGGCAGATTTCGAAGCTACTGATTTTGACTCGGTAAAGATCTCCCTTGCCTCCGCCGACCAGATCCGTTCCTGGTCGCACGGTGAGGTCAAGAAGCCGGAGACCATCAATTACCGTACCCTCAAGCCCGAGAAGGACGGCCTGTTCTGCGAGAAGATCTTCGGTCCCGCCAAGGACTGGGAGTGCTCCTGCGGCAAGTACAAGGGCATCCGCTTTAAGGGCATCGTCTGCGAGCGCTGCGGCGTCGAGGTCACCTCGGCCAAGGTGCGTCGCGACCGCATGGGCCACATCGAGCTCGCCGCTCCCGTGTCCCACATCTGGTACTTCAAGAGCCCCACGAGCTTCCCGATGAGCCGTATGCTCGACATCAAGTCCAAGGACCTCGAGAAGGTTCTGTACTTTGCCAGCTACATCATCACCGAGGTCGACTACGAGGCTCGCGAGGCCGACGCCGACGACCTGCGCGAGGAGCTCGCCGCCGATCTGGAAGAGATCGATGCCGAGTGCGCCCGCCAGATCGAGTCCCTCAAGGAGCAGGGCAACCCCGAGAACTTTGACGAGTTCTCCGACGAGGAGCCGCTGACCCCCGAGGAGATCGCCTCTGGCATCGTCGACATCGAGGAAGAGTGCAAGGATGACAAGCAACTCCGCACGGACGCCTTCAACGCCTTCATGAAGCTCAGCGAGCGCGACCTCATTTCCGATGAGCCGCTGTTCCGCGAGATGACTCGCTACTACTCCATGTACTTCAAGGGTGGCATGGGTGCCGAGGCCGTCCGCGACCTGCTCGCTGCCATCGACCTTCCTTCCGAGGCCGAGAAGCTCAAGGCCATCATCGCCGACGAGGACTCCCAGAAGCAGAAGCGCGAGAAGGCCGTCAAGCGCCTCGAGGTCGTTGACGCCTTCCTGAAGGGCGGCAACAGCCCCGCGAACATGATTCTGGATGTCATCCCGGTCATTCCGCCCGATCTGCGCCCGATGGTCCAGCTCGACGGCGGCCGCTTCGCCGCGTCCGACCTCAACGACCTGTACCGTCGCGTGATCAACCGTAACAACCGACTCAAGCGCCTGCTCGACCTGGACGCCCCCGCGATCATCGTGAACAACGAGAAGCGCATGCTCCAGGAGTCCGTGGACGCCCTGTTCGACAACGGCCGCCGTGGTCGCCCGGTCTCTGGCCGTGGCGGTCGCCCGCTCAAGTCGCTCGCCGAGGCCCTCAAGGGCAAGCAGGGTCGCTTCCGTCAGAACCTGCTGGGTAAGCGTGTCGACTACTCCGGCCGTTCGGTTATCGTTACCGACCCCAAGCTGCTGCTGCACCAGTGCGGTCTGCCCAAGACCATGGCGCTGGAGCTCTTCAAGCCCTTCGTCATGAAGCGCCTGGTCGAGCTTGGCAAGGTCGAGAACATCAAGGGCGCCAAGCGCGCTATCGACCGTGGTGCCACCTTTGTGTGGGACATCCTCGAAGAGGTCATCGACGGCCGCGTCGTGCTGCTCAACCGTGCACCGACCCTGCACCGTCTGTCCATCCAGGCCTTTGAGCCGGTGCTGGTCGAGGGCAAGGCTATCCACCTGCACCCGCTGGTCTGCTCGCCCTTCAACGCCGACTTCGACGGCGACCAGATGTCTGTCCACGTGCCGCTGTCCAGCCAGGCTCAGGCCGAGGCCCGCGTGCTCATGCTCTCTGCGAATAACCTGCGCTCGCCGGCATCCGGCAAGCCGGTCAACATTCCTTCGCAGGACATGATCATCGGTGTGTACTACCTCACCCAGGTTCGCGAGGGTCTGCCGGGCGAGAACCACGTGTTCGCCAGCTTCGACGACGCGCTGCACGCCTATGACTGCCGCTCCGAGGTCGACATGCAGGCTAAGATTCAGGTCCGCGTGTCCGCTGCCGACGCCAACGTCATCAACGAGGACGGCACCCGTATCTTCCGCGTCAAGAACGGCAAGAACGAGTTTGTCGACTATGACGTCACCGGCAACAAGACCGCGCGTTTCGAGACCTCTATCGGTCGCATCATCTTCAACCGCCAGTGCCTGCCCGAAGACTATGAGTTCATGAACTACAAGATGGTCAAGGGCGACGTGGCCAAGCTGGTTGCGGACTGCTGCGATCGTTACCCCGAGGCCAAGGTCGGTCCGATCCTCGACGCCATCAAGTACTCCGGCTTCCACTACGCTACCCGCGCCGGCCTCACCATCTCGGTGTGGGACGCTCTCATCCCTGCCGAGAAGCAGGAGCTGCTCGACCACGCCCAGGCCAATGTCGACCAGATCAACGAGTACTTCGAGGAGGGCTTCATCAACGAGACGGAGCGCCACATCGAAGTCGTTAACGAGTGGACCGCTTGTACCGATAAGGTTGCAGCGCTCATGCTCGACATGTTCGACGAGGAGAACCCGCTCTACATGATGGCCGACTCCGGCGCCCGTGGTTCTAAGACCCAGCTGCGTCAGCTCGGTGGCATGCGTGGCCTGATGGCAGACATGTCCGGCGAGACGATCGACCTTCCCATTAAGGCGAACTTCCGCGAGGGCCTGCTGCCGCTCGAGTACTTCATTTCGACCTACGGCGCCCGTAAGGGCCTGGTCGATACCGCATCCCACACCTCGGACTCTGGTTACCTGACCCGTCGTCTGGTCGACGTGGCCCAGGACGTCATCGTCCGCGAGGAGGACTGCGGTACGCACGAGGGCGTCACCTACAACCTCATCATCCCCGGCACCACCGACCTCAACACCGACCTCGTCGGCCGTTGCTTCATTGAGGACGTCGTGGCTCCCGATGGCACCGTGCTCTTTGAGCGGGACGGCTACATCGAGAAAGTCGCCGACATCCAGAAGATGGTCGATGCCGGCCTCAAGAAGGTCAAGCTTCGCGCGCTGCTCACCTGCCGCTCCAAGTACGGCGTGTGCCAGAAGTGCTACGGCTGGGATCTTTCCACCCGTCGTCCGGTCGCCATCGGTACCGCGGTCGGCATTATTGCCGCCCAGTCCATCGGCGAGCCTGGTACGCAGCTTACGATGCGTACCATTCACTCCGGCGGCGTCGCTGGCGTCGACGATATTACGCAGGGTCTGCCTACGGTCAGCCGTATGTTCGATATCGTCGGCAACGTCAACGAGAAGATCCTGGGTCGCGAGGCCGAGCTGGCTCCGTACTCCGGCCACCTCTCGATTAAGCCCGAGAAGTCCGAGTACGTGCTGACGCTCACCGACTCCGAGGATCACACCCGTGTCCTCGACGAGCGTCGCGTCCCCGCTTCGGTGCGCTTTATGCCCGAGATCGAGGACGGCTGCGAGGTTCGCGCCGGCGACCAGATCACCAAGGGCTTCGTCAACTTCCGCAACCTGCGCAAGCTGACCGACATCGAGTCGACGATGCACACCTTCGTCGAGAGCGTCAAGGACGTCTACACCAGCCAGGGCGTCGACCTGAACGACAAGCACATCGAGGTGCTCGCACGTCAGATGCTGCGTCGCGTTCAGATCACCAACCCCGGCGACTCCAAGTACCTGCTTGGTCAGTACGTCGACCGCTACGAGTTTGCCGACGAGGTCGAGCGCGTTGCCCGTCTGGGCGGTCAGGCTCCCGTGGCCGAGCCCGTCATCCTGGGTACGCTCAAGGTTGCGTCCAACATCGACTCTTGGCTGTCGAGCGCTTCGTTCATCCGTACCGCCGGCGTCCTTACCGAGGCTGCCATCGAGGGCAAGGTCGACCACCTGCTCGACCTTAAGTCCAACGTCATCGTCGGTAAGAAGATCCCGGCCGGTACCGGCCTCAAGCCGTACGCCAACGCCAAGCTGACGTATCGCACGGCCGACGGCTACGTGGACATCGACGGCCCGGCTTCGCCCAACGCTAAGTCGCTGCCCGAGTGGGCTCCTGTGGAGCTCAAGGACCTGGACGAGCAGCTCCCGCAGCAGCTCGACTGGGCCGGCTACGACGAGTTCGGTGGTGCTGACGGTTCGTTCACCCGCAACGGCCACACCATCTCCGCCGAGAAGGCTCGCCTGTACCTGTTCGACGACCTGGGCGTGTCGCAGCGCTGGACCAACAAGTTCAGCGAGGTCGGCATCGAGACGGTCGGCGACCTGGTCGGCAAGTCCGAGGAGGATCTGCTGCGCATCGATGGCATCGGTGCCAAGGCGATCGAGGAGCTCCGTGACGGTCTGGAGGCCCACGACCTGCTCTACATCCTCGAGAACAACGACGACGTTGCCGACGAGGAAGACCTCTCGCAGCTGCTGCAGATGGTCTTTAGCCCCGACGGTCCGGACGACATCCTGCTGGGCACCTCCGCCGCGCCGACGCATCACGCCGACGCCGACGAGGAGCTCCTGGGCGCCCCGATCGACGACAAGAAGGCTCCCGCCAACGGTGCCATCAACGAGGACATGGCTTCCCTCGACGAGCTGCTCAACCAGCTCGTGGACACCGACGACGCCGAAGAGGCCAAGGACAACGACGAGGAGTAACTTCCAAATACGTTAACCGCCCTTATAAAGGCTCGCTTCCCAATAGGGGAGCGGGCCTTTTTTTGATGAGGAACGTTGCCCCGACGAGTACGTCGGATTCCCGGGACGGGCGGCAGAGGGGTTAAGTTTGTCGCGAGTTCCGCACGAGCCGGAGGCCACTTAATGTGGCCTCCGTGCGAGCCAGGACTGTAGAGCAGCAAACTTAACCCCTGTGCCGCCCGTCCCGGGAATCAGCTCCCGCGCACAGGAGGGGATTCCTTTTGTGTAGGCTTTGCGGAAATGTGCCAATTTTGGGATACGCCCGGCGGCGTGGTCTGTTGACGGCACAGCTAACGCCACGTATCCTATCGAACTGCGTGTTTCGTAGGGGGATGCTGACCCCTCGATTCAAGCCGTTGCACTTTACAGAAAGCTGGAATCATTCGAGAAGGAGTACGCTTTGCCTACTATTAACCAGCTGGTTCGCCAGGGCCGTCGTTCCGTGCCCAAGAAATCCAAGAACGCTGCTCTGCAGCACAACTCCCAGAAGCGCGGCGTGTGCACCCGCGTCTTCACCACGAGCCCCAAGAAGCCGAACTCGGCTCTTCGCAAGGTTGCCCGTGTTCGCCTCGTCAACGGCATCGAAGTTACTGCTTACATCCCGGGTGAGGGCCACAACCTGCAGGAGCACTCCATCGTGCTCGTCCGCGGCGGTCGTGTCCGTGACCTCCCTGGTGTCCGTTATCACGTCATCCGTGGCGCCTACGACGCTGCTCCGGTCCAGAACCGTATGCAGGCCCGTTCCAAGTACGGTGCTAAGCGCCCCAAGGCCAAATAAGCCAGATAACGTTTTGATACTTTCGCCGTGTGCCGCCTAAGCGCCGTACGGTAGACACTTAAGGAGATTTCACATGCCGCGTCGTGCAGCAGCTAATCGTCGTGAGGTTCAGCCTGACGCCGTTTACAACAACCGCCTGGTGACTCAGCTCATCAACAAGGTCCTTCTTGACGGCAAGAAGGCCACCGCTGAGCGCATCGTTTACACCGCTTTCGAGATCGTTGCCGAGAAGTCCGAGGGTGGCGACGCTCTCGCTACCTTCAAGAAGGCTATGGACAACGTCAAGCCCACGCTCGAGGTCAAGCCCAAGCGTGTCGGTGGCGCTACCTATCAGGTCCCGATGGAGGTCAACTCCCGTCGTTCCACCGCTCTGGGTATCCGCTGGATCGTCAACTTCTCCCGCGCTCGCAAGGAGAAGACCATGGCCGAGCGTCTCGCCAACGAGATCCTCGACGCTTCCAACGGCCTGGGCGCTTCCGTCAAGAAGCGTGAGGACGTCTTCAAGATGGCCGAGGCCAACCGCGCGTTCTCTCACTATCGTTGGTAAGTTAAGGTAAGGAACTAACATGGCTAAGCCTAAGTACAAGCTTTCCGATACCCGTAACATCGGCATCATGGCCCACATCGATGCCGGTAAGACCACCACGACCGAGCGTATTCTTTACTACACCGGTAAGACCCACAAGATCGGTGAGGTCCATGAGGGCGCTGCCACCATGGACTGGATGGTTCAGGAGCAGGAGCGCGGCGTAACCATTACCTCCGCTGCTACCACGTGCTTCTGGAACAAGGACGGTAAGGACTACCGCATCCAGATCATCGACACCCCGGGCCACGTTGACTTCACCGCCGAGGTCGAGCGCTGCCTGCGCGTCCTCGATGGCGCTGTCGCCGTCTTCGACGCCGTTGCCGGCGTTCAGCCCCAGTCTGAGACCGTTTGGCGTCAGGCTTCTACCTTCAACGTCCCCCGCATCGCCTTCATCAACAAGTATGACCGCGTGGGCGCTGATTTCTTCAACGCTATCGAGACCATGAAGGATCGTCTCGACGCCAACGCCGTGGCCGCTCAGGTCCCGATGGGCGCCGAGGACAACTTCTGGGGCGTCATCGACCTGGTCACCATGACTGCATGGGACTTCAAGGCCGACGAGAAGGGCATGACCTACCCCGAGCCGATGGACGAGATCCCGGCTGAGTTTGCCGACATCGCTGCCACCAAGCGCGAGGAGCTCCTCGACGCTGCTGCCAGCTTTGACGACGAGCTCATGGAGAAGATCCTCATGGAGGAGGACTTCACCGTCGAGGAGCTCAAGGCTGCTCTGCGCAAGGGCGTTCTGGCCAACGAGCTCAACCTCGTCTTCGTGGGCTCCGCCTACAAGAACAAGGGCGTTCAGGAGCTGCTCGACGCTGTCGTCGACTACCTGCCCAGCCCGCTCGACGTCGAGGCCGTCACCGGTACCGATCCGGACACCGGCGAGGAGATCCAGCGTCATCCTTCCTTCGACGAGCCCTTCTCCGGCCTGGTCTTCAAGATCATGACCGACCCGTTCGTCGGTAAGCTCACCTACGTCCGCGTTTACTCCGGCCGCGCCGAGTCCGGCTCCTACGTGGTCAACGCTTCCAACGGTCAGCGCGAGCGCCTCGGCCGCATCCTCGAGATGAACGCCGCCGAGCGTATCGACCGTGACGACGCTGCCGCCGGCGACATCGTCGCTTGCGTCGGCTTCAAGAACTCCACCACCGGTGACACCCTGTGCGAAGAGGGCAAGGAGATCGTCCTCGAGAAGATCGAGTTCGCTAAGCCCGTTATCGACGTTGCCATCGAGCCCAAGACCAAGGCCGAGCAGGACAAGATGTCCCTCGCTCTGACCAAGCTCGCCGAGGAGGACCCGACCTTCCAGGTGTCCACCAACCACGAGACCGGCCAGACCATCATCGCCGGCATGGGCGAGCTGCACCTCGAGATCATCGTCGACCGTCTGCTCCGCGAGTTCAAGGTTGACGCTAACGTTGGTAAGCCCCAGGTTGCCTACCGCGAGACCGCTGGTCACGACGTCGAGAAGGCTGAGGGCAAGTTCGTCCGTCAGTCCGGCGGTCGCGGTCAGTACGGCCACGCCGTCATCAAGCTCGAGAAGATGGAGGAGGGCTTCGGCTACGAGTTCGTCAACGCTATCGTCGGCGGCGTCGTGCCCAAGGAGTACATCCCGTCCATCGACAAGGGCATCCAGGAGGCCCTGAACACCGGTGTTATCGCCGGCTTCCCGGTCCTCGACGTCAAGGTCACCCTGTTCGACGGTTCTTACCACGAGGTCGACTCCTCCGAGGCCGCCTTCAAGATCGCCGGTTCCATGGCTATCAAGGACGCCCTCAAGAAGTCCGATCCGCAGCTGCTCGAGCCGATCATGGCTGTCGAGGTCGAGACCCCCGAGCAGTACATGGGCGACGTTATGGGCAACCTCTCCGGTCGCCGCGGCAAGATCGAGGGCATGGAGGATCGCAAGAACAGCAAGCTCATCCGTGCCAAGGTGCCGCTGGGCGAGATGTTCGGTTACGCTACCGACCTTCGCTCCCAGACCCAGGGCCGTGCATCCTACACGATGCAGTTCGACTCTTATGAGCCCGCGCCCAAGTCCATTGTGGACGAGGTCATGAGCAAGAACGCCTAAGTTCGAGCTCCCTGTTACGTAATCCGCGAGAACATCTCTCGCACTCTTTGGAGGTTTAAGTTGGCTACCCAGAAGATCCGCATTCGCCTCAAGGGCTATGATCACGAGGTCGTCGATCAGTCCGCGAAGCTCATCGTTGAGACCGCTCAGAAGACCGGCGCTCGCGTTTCCGGTCCTGTCCCCCTGCCCACCGAGCGTAACCTGTACACGGTTATCCGCTCGCCGCACGTGAACAAGGACTCCCGTGAGCAGTTCGAGATGCGCACCCACAAGCGCCTCATCGACATCCTCGACCCCACCTCGGGCACCGTTGATTCGCTCATGCGTCTCGACCTCCCCGCTGGCGTCGACATCGACATCAAGCTCTAAGCGATATCGCTCATAGCTTAAAGGGCCCCGCTGCCGTTACGGTAGCGGGGCCCTTTTGTTTTGAGTTTAGATTTTGGGATAGCGAATTCGTCTGCCGAGCCGGCGGCTGCGGCGCCCTATTCGCTCAGGGGGCGCAAGGATGCTTCTTCGAAGTGGAAGACGCACAAGCCGCTCTCGGTCTCAATGCATGCGCGGCCGCAATCGTCGACCGTTCTAAATATGCCTCGTGCCAGCTCGTCTCCAGCGGGGGAGCGGGCGATAACGTGCTTCCCGATCCAATTGAGGTGAGCGATATATTCGTCGTGGACGGGCGCGAGCGGACCGGCGTCTTCTTCCTTGGCGTTGAGGCGCTCTGCCCAGCTATCTACAGCGTCTATAACTGCGTGATAGACCACATCGAGGAGCATGTCGACGGCGGGAACGCTCTCGTTGAGGTCCGAGAGGCCAATTGCCGCCAGGCCGCCATCGGGCACCTCTTGGGGCGTGTAGTTTACGTTGACACCAATGCCGCAGACGGCGAAAGGTTTGCCTTCGTTATCGCGTGCGGCCTCGACCAGAATGCCGCCGAGCTTGCGTCCTCGCGCGACCAGGTCGTTGGGCCATTTGAGGCCAATCTCGTTTGCAAGACCCTGCTTTTCGAGTGCTTCGAGCACCGCTAGGCCGCTGACGGCGGCAAGACCAGAGTACTTTGCGGGATTAACGCATGGACGCAGGACAATCGAAAGCAATAGGTTGCCGGCGGTTGAATCCCACTTGTGGCCGCGCCGGCCGCGTCCTGCCGTTTGCGCGCGGGCGGCAAGTCCTGTGCCGTGCGGCGCACCCTGTTTTCCTGCCTCGAGCAGGTCATCGTTGGTCGATCCGGTTACGTCGACGATCGTTAATTTGGCATCCATAACGGCTGCTACCTCCTAAGTTAATAAGGCAATCGCGCAATGGTGTCGAGAGATAGACACAATGTGAAGCCTTTGTCGCATTTGGACAATTTAATGTTAACACGTCAACAACGACTGAAATGCGCTATCCTCTCTTGGTCGATGTAAACACGTCAACAACTCAAAGGAGGTTAGTGATGGGTTTCACGATTCTTGGAACAGGCTCGGCGCTTCCTAAGCGCAGTGTTTCCAATGACGAGCTGTCTGAGTTCCTCGATACCTCGGATGAGTGGATTTTTACCCGCACCGGTATCAAGAGCCGCCATGTCTGCACCACCGAGTTACTTGACGACCTTGCTGTAGCGGCGAGCGAGCGGGCACTCCAGGTGTCCGGAATCGACGCGAGCCAGCTGGATCTGATCGTCTGCTCGACGACGACGGGTGACCACCTTGTTCCCGCTGAGGCGTGTGCCGTTGCTGAGCGACTAGGCGCGACGTGCCCTGCCTTCGATGTCTCGGCGGCCTGCGCCGGCTTCGTATTTGCGCTCGATGTCGCCGAGGGCTATATCGCCCGCGGCCGTGCCGAGCGCGTGCTTGTCGTTGCTGCCGAGCAGATGACGCGCGCGCTCGACTGGACCGACCGTGCCACCTGCGTGCTCTTTGGCGACGGCGCGGGCGCTGCAGTGATAGGGGCTGGGGGAGACAACCCCCTTGCCGTTGAGCTTTCGACGGCGCCCGACGTCGAGACGTTGCGCGTTCCCGGTCTGGTCGGCACCTCGCCGTTTAAGGACTCCGCAGATAGCGCGAGCGTGCTGTCCATGAATGGTCGCCGCGTGTTCAAGTTCGGCGTCAACGCCATCTGCGACACGGTCCATAAGCTTGCGAGCGATGCGGGCATTTCGGTCGAAGACATCGATCATTTTGTATTCCATCAGGCTAACGAACGAATCCTGAGTCAGGCGGTCAAGCGTCTCGGCGTGCCAGACGAGCGCGTGGTTCGAACGCTACGCGAGACCGGCAACATTTCGAGCGCCTGCATTCCCTTTGCGCTTGACCGGCTGGCACGTACCGACGCACTGAATGAGGACGACACCATCGCCCTCGTTGGATTTGGCGCCGGCCTGGATATAGGTGGCTATCTGCTTCGTTGGAAGTAGTCGCACATAGGAAAAAAAACGCCCCTAGGGCACAAACAAAGGAGAACTACCATGGCAGATCAGAAGACCTTCGAGCGCGTTTGCGACGTTATCCGCGAGACCGCTGGTCTTGACGATGTCGAGATGAAGCCCGAGTCCACGCTCGAGGAGATTGGCCTCGACAGCCTGGGTACCGTCGAGATCCTCGTTGCCGTCGAGGACGAGTTTGGCATTGAGCTCGATACCGAGGAGAACCCCAAGACGGTTGGCGAGTTCGTCGATACGGTCGAGGCGGCATTGGAGAAGTAGTGATGCTCAAGTCTCCTCTCTGCGATTTGCTCGGCATCGAAAAGCCCGTGTTCCAGGGTGGCATGGCCTGGATTGCCGACGCCTCGTTGGCATCTGCTGTGTCCGAGGCAGGCGGCTTAGGCATTATCGCGGCCATGAATGCCGACGCAAACTGGCTGCGCGACCAGATTCATGAGCTGCGCGCCAAGACGGATAAGCCCTTTGGCGTCAACGTTATGCTCATGAGCCCGTTTGTCGACGAGGTCGCACAAGTGGTGATTGATGAGCAGGTGCCCGTAGTGGTGACCGGTGCCGGCAATCCCACCAAGTACATGAAGGCGTGGAACGAGGCTGGCATCAAGGTCATCCCGGTCGTTGCTTCGGTGGCGTTGGCGCGCCTCGTGGCGCGTCGTGGAGCTACGGCGGTTGTTGCCGAGGGCACCGAATCGGGCGGCCATATTGGCGAGACCTCGACGATGGCACTTGTCCCGCAGGTCGTCGATGCGGTCGATATTCCCGTGGTTGCGGCTGGCGGCATCGCCTATGGCCGCGGTGTGGCGGCCGCCTTTATGCTTGGCGCCGCTGGCGTCCAAGTGGGCACGCGTTTTCTCGTTGCCGATGAGTGCACCGTCTCCGAGCAATACAAAGAGCTGGTGCTCAAGGCGGGAGACACCTCGACGCGCGCGACTGGCCGTTCGACGGGACATCCGGTGCGTGCGCTTAAGAGCCCCTTCACCAATGCCTACGCCAAAAGTGAGGCGGCGGGCGTAAGTGTCGAGGAACTCGGGGCCATGGGCACGGGTGCCCTTCGCAAGGCCGCCAAGGACGGCAATTACGAAGAGGGTTCGTATCTGTGCGGACAGATTGCCGGCATGGTGAACGAGCGCCAGAGCGCGCGCGAAATCGTCGACGATCTGGTCGATGGCGCCGAGCACGTCCTGAAGGGTGCGTGCGCATGGGTAGCGTAGCGTTTCTGTTTGCCGGCCAGGGCGCCCAGCACCCCGCGATGGGTGTCGACCTCATCGAGGCATCGCCGGCAGCTACCGAGGTGTTCGCGATCGCCGACGAGGTGCGTCCGGGAACCAGCGAGCAGTGCCGGAGCGCCTCCAAGGAGGAGCTCTCGCAGACCGAGAACACGCAGCCGTGCGTGTTCGTTCACGACCTGGCAGCGGCTGCCGCCCTGCGCGAGCGCGGCGTGGTGCCTGCCGCCTGTGCGGGATTTTCGCTGGGCGAGGTCTCTGCGCTCACCTTTGCGGGGGCGTTCGATACGCGAGCGGGCTTTGAGCTCGTGTGCGAGCGCGCGGCGCTCGCGGAGGGGGGCAAACTTATCTTCCCGAAGCTCGCTCACGGCGGCGTGACCGTCGCGTTTTCCAAGGTAACTATCAAACTTTCGTTTAAGGAGCGGTGATGGGAAAGCTCTTCGTGGTGGGGATCGGCCCGGGCGGCCCCGACGGCATGACGATTGCGGCTCGGCGCTCGCTCGAGGCGGCCGACGTCGTTGTGGGGTACACGAAATACGTGGAGCTCGCGCTCGCCGCCGTGCCCGACGCGGCGCATCTCGCGACGCCGATGATGCACGAGGTCGAACGGTGCCGCCTGGCGCTTTCTCGCGCGCAGAGCGGAGAAGCCGTGGCGCTCGTGTGCAGCGGTGACGCGGGCGTGTACGGCATGGCGAGCCCCGTGCTGGAGCTTGCGGAGGACTACCCCGATGTAGACGTGGAAGTTATCGCCGGGGCCACCGCGGCTCAGAGCGGGTCGGCGGTGCTCGGCGCCCCGCTTGCCCACGACTTCGCGGTCGTGTCGCTCTCTGACCTGCTCACGCCGTGGGATAAGATTGAAAAGCGTCTTGTGGCTGCTGCAGAG
>ENA-OOZX01001425-OOZX01001425.1-human-gut-metagenome-genome-assembly--contig:-NODE-1425-length-15116-cov-4.237169_pt1 | contig 15116 bp, 10 predicted proteins | sample MGYA00241048_ERZ501412 | MGnify/ENA primary metagenome ERZ501412 (study PRJEB25962, sample SAMEA2042518) | human gut metagenome | biome: human gut; feature: human-associated habitat; material: faeces... | reverse complement strand
GCATGATTTCGCGCCGCAATTCTCGGGTTTTCTGTGAACTTTGTTCACAAAAAACACCTCGCGGAACATTACCAGTGAACAGTAACTATTACTGTTCACTGGTAACATTCCGTGAGAAGTAAACTTGACTTTTTCTTAGATTAATATTTTTTTACAAGGTTCAAAACAGAAAAACCAGATATACACAATATCTTATTTTTATAAAACGGAGGATTTTTCTTATGGAAAGACACAGCTTTGCTATGGAAATCAAAAAAGGGAAAAAAAATGAATACCGCCAGATATTAGGAGAGATCTGGCCAGATCTGACTGCATTTCTGGATCAGGAAAAGGTACATAATTTCAGCATCTGGAACTGTGATTCCCTGATTTTCGGATATTACGAAACAGACGAAAATAACGAATTTTCAGAAGAGAAAAAAGCCAGCATCCAGGCTCTCACTTCCAGAATTGACCACACCTTCACCTGGATCTCCACCCCCGGCGAAAACATGCGTCTGATGTACCACAATTTCGGTATTGTCCGCGAAAACAAAGAGCTGATCCGCCACAGAATGTTCATAACCAGACTGAAACCTGATTGCGAGGAAGAATATAAGGCAAGACATGACGGACTGGTTGCCGCAAGAGAGGGCAGAATTGACCCGGGTCCTGACAGCAACTTTAGCATCTGGAGCGCAGGCGGATATATTTTCGGCTATGACGAAATCGATACCACTATGGAGACTGAGGAAACACCAGAAGCCCATGAAGCTACCGTTGCCTGGGAAACCCGCCAGCTTGGCATCATGGACTGGATCACCAATGACTGCGACTGGCTCACAGGAACAGTCCACTCTGCAAGTGTAAGACTGGCATGGCATATGGGGAAATAGAATCATAATGCTCCAAAACCCTCAATGATTTTCAAAGGTCATTGAGGGTTTTTCTTGTACAGATCATATTTCAATTCTTTTCTGAGAACCTCCAATTCTTCGTCAGTCCTTATGGTCCGCATTTCCAGATAGACCCAGTCGTCTACAATATGACCAATAACCGGAGTATCCATTTTCCGTAAGCAGTCACTGATTTCCTGTGCGGAAAGTCCTTTTCCATTCAGGCTTCTTATCTGCAATGCAGCTCCAGGCAGTGTTTTTCCAGGTGTAGTACCACCGCCAACAGGATTTCGTGTAGAGGTTACTGCAAGTTCATATGCAGAATCTTCGAACAACAATTCACCCATAAGCCATAATGCATTCCGCTTAAGTTTTTCTGCACTTCGACTCATCATATCATAAACCGGAATCTCTTTCTCCAGCTGACCCTCATTCAGATAAATACTTACTGTCTTATCCAGCGCGGCAGCTGTAAACTTATCGATTCGCAGTGCCCGCATGAGAGGATGCCTGGAAATCTTTTCGATCAAATCTTTACGTCCTGCCAGTATTCCTGCCTGTGGTCCGCCCAGAAGTTTATCTCCACTGAAAGATACAATATCTGCGCCTTTCTTCAAAAGCTCCTGTACGGTCTTTTCAGGCTCGATTCCATAAAAGGCAATATCCACAAGGCTCCCACTTCCAAAATCCACCAAAAGGGGAATTCCGCGGTTATGTGCTGCTTCTGCAAGTTCTGTAAGCTCTGCTTCATGGGTAAAACCGGTAATCTGATAGTTGCTGGTGTGCACTTTCAGAAAGGCAGCTGTATTCTCTGTCACTGCATTTTCGTAATCCTCCAGATAAGTCCGGTTGGTAGTCCCCACTTCCACAAGCATCGTTCCACTCTGGCTGCATACATCCGGAATCCGGAACTTCCCGCCAATCTCCACAAGCTCTCCTCTGGAAACTACGGTTTCCCCTCCGGAGGCCAGCGCTGTCAGCATGAGCAGCACTGCTGCCGCGTTGTTATTCACTGCAATGGCAGCCTCAGCCCCTGTCAGCTTGCAGAGATTTTCAGCAAAATGTTCATATCTGCTTCCCCTCTTCCCATCTTCCAGATTCAATTCCAGATTGGTATATCCGATCATCAAAGGTACAAGCTCCGACACAAGTCTGTCCCCCAGAGGCGCTCTTCCCAGATTTGTGTGGAGAATCACACCGGTAGCATTGATCACCCGCTGCATCTGCCTCTGGCTTCTGTGCGCAAGCAGTCTCTTCATTTCCCGCAAAATGTACTCTGTATAATCTAATGTTGTCCCAGACAAAGCTTTCCTATCAGACAACTTCACCAGTAAACCATTCTTCTGACCTGATAGTCCGGATGTATTCAGAAACACCGCTGGATTTTCTTCCGTAAAAATCTGCTGACGCATAGCATCCCGCAGCTGCTCTTCCACCTTTCTGGCAGCTTCCAGTACTGCACGATACCCATATTGTTCCGTCATTTCTTTCGTCAGTTCCATTCCCATGATCCTGTCAATTTTGGGCAGTCTGCGAAACAATTCCTTTCTCTTGTTCAGAAAGCTTTTCTCTTCTTTATGGGCTTTCGAAGCATGCAGCTTCCTGTCACCTTTATCCATTATTTTTCTGTGCCTCAATCTGCTCCGCCAGATCATTCAGATACACCCAGCGATCCATTTTCTCTTCCAGCTGCTTCTCCGCCGCCTCTTTATCTGCCATGATTTCACGAAGTTTCACGGAATTGGTGGCATTTGCCATCATATCATTCTCCAGCTTGGCAATTTTCTCTTCAAGTCTGGCTATATCCTCATCAATAACAGCATATTCCCGTTCTTCTTTATAAGTAAATTTCAGTTTTTCAGACTTCTGTCCCTGCTTCCAGTCTTTTCTGGTAGGTTTTTTCCCTTCATCCTCTGTACTGTTATTTCCGGAAGCTGCTTTATCCGACAAACTGCTGCCGGTCCCGGCACCAATTTCACTGCTTCCAGTCCCATATTTCCGCGCTTTCGCCTCCGCATAATCTGTATAACCACCCTCATACTGGGTCAGTTTTCCATTCCCTTCAAAGGCAAAAATGCGGTCCACCACGTCATCCAGGAAATAACGGTCGTGGGATACCGTGATCACAATTCCCGAAAATGTAGAAAGATAATCTTCGAGAATTGTCAGTGTCGGAATGTCCAGATCATTACTTGGCTCATCCAGAAGAAGTACATTGGGCGCCTCCATCAGTACCTTCAGGAGATACAGACGTCTCTTCTCTCCTCCTGACAGCTTGGCTACCGGTGTATACTGCATTGCAGAATCAAAAAGAAAACGCTCCAGCATCATAGATGCACTGATCTTTCCATCACGGGTAGGAATAAACTCTGCCACATCACGGATATAATCAATCACACGCTGGTTTCCATCCATGTCCGGAACCTCCTGGGCGAAGTAACCGATTTTGATCGTCTCCCCGATCTCCACAGTACCGGAATCCGGTTCCACCATTCCGTCAATAATACGGATCAAGGTGGATTTTCCGCATCCATTTGGCCCGATAATTCCAAGTCTCTGGTTTCTCAGCACAATATAGTCAAAATCCTCCAGGATCACCTTATCGCCATAGCTTTTGGAAATGTGATGAAGCTCTATTGTCTTTTTCCCCATTCTGGTCTCTACAGAGTCCATCTGCACATCCGTCTCCTGAACAGGCGCCTTGCCATTTTTTAACGCTTCCAGACGCTCCAGACGGGCGCGCTGCTTGGTGCTTCTTGCACGGCAGCCACGCTTCGCCCATTCCAGCTCCATACGGAGAATGCTCTGTCTCTTTCTCTCAGAAGCCAGCTCCATCTCTTCTCTTTGTGCTTTTAATTCCAGAAATCCTGAATAATTGGCATCATAGGAATATACTTTTCCATGACTGATTTCCAGAATTTTATTGGTAACTTTGTCAAGGAAATAACGGTCATGCGTAACCATGATCACAACGCCTTTAAACCGATTCAGATAATCCTCCAGCCAGGTTACCATCTCGTTATCCAGATGGTTGGTAGGCTCATCCAGAATCAGCACATCAGAAGGGTTTACCAGAGTTCTGGCCAGAGCTACACGCTTCTTCTGTCCACCAGAAAGCTGCTCCACAGGGACATCATGTTCTGTAATCCCCAGCTTATTCAAAATATTTCTGGCTTCACTTTCCGTGCTCCAGTCCTTCTGCCATTTCCCATCAGCCACATAGTCCTGTACAATGGCACCTTTTGGAAAATCTGGCATCTGAGGCAGATAAGTGATACGAAGACCATTCTGGGAAATCACCTGTCCCTCATCAGTCTCCTCTTCCCCTGCAATGATTTTCAGCAGAGTACTTTTTCCAGTTCCATTGATTCCAATGATTCCGATTTTATCCCTGTCATGGATTCCATAGGAAATATCATCAAAAATCTTTTTATCCCCAAAGATCTTGCTTACATGTTCAATGTTCAGTACATTCATAAAAACCATAACTCCTTTTTCACCATCCACTGGCATTTATTTCAGTATTTTCCGCCTCTGTCAGTTTCTTTTTTTCTCAAAACCATGGATCCAGTCTGATTTCAGATAAAAAATCAAAAACAGAATGGAGCTTAATGACCAGGTCAGCGGATACGCCCAGAATACAGTCTGGATCACCGGATGCAGCTTCACAGCGATGGTTATATAAGTCACACGGATCACGCACCAGCAACCCAGCATAACAAACATAGGCACCGTAGCTCTTCCCGCTCCGCGCATAAGTCCTGCAATGCAATGGGAAAAGGCAAGCAGAAAATAGAACAGAGTAATGATATGTGCCTCTTTCACTCCAAAAGCAATCACTTTCGGATCATTGTTAAAAGCGGCAATAAATACCGGGCTTGCAAAATACACAATAATTCCCACGATCTCTGCCATCGAAATACTGCAGAGGATACCAATACGGGCTCCTTTTTTTGCCCGGTCATATTTCTTTGCTCCCAGATTCTGACTGATAAATGTGGTCAGTCCCATAGAAAAACAGGTAATAGGCAGAAAACCAAATCCCTCAACCTTGGAATATGCCCCGCATCCAGCAACAGCCAGCTTACCGAAGCTGTTAATATTAGACTGCACTACCACGTTTGCAATGGCGATCACGGAATTCTGGATGCCGGCAGGAAGACCGTTGGATACGATCTGTTTCAGCATATAGGAGTCCAGGCGAACGTCCCTAAGGGAAACCGTATACTCCTCCGGGCTTTTTTTCATCAGACGGTACAGGCACAAAAATGCGCTCATAAACTGGGAAATGATGGTGGCAAGAGCTGCGCCCTCCACACCCATTCCAAGTCCGCCTACAAAAACCATATCCAGAGCCACATTCAAAAGCGATGAAAAAATCAGGTAATACAATGGATGACGGCTGTCTCCCACTGCCTGCATAATGCCTACAAAATTGTTATAAAGAACCAGTCCCAGGGATCCCAGGGCATATACCTGGAAATACAGGGTGGATTTCGGCAAAATATCTGCCGGTGTTTTCATAAGGATCAGAATTTTTGGTGCAAGCACAACACCGCCAGCTGTAAGAAGTATACCGCACAGAATACCAAAAGCCACCGTGGTATGAATCGCCCTGTGAAGCTCCTTCTTCTGCCTTGCGCCAAAATATCTCGCTATGATAACGCCTGCTCCCATAGCAAGGCCCTGAAAAAATCCTACCAGCAGAAATGTAAGGCTGCCGGATGAACTTACCGCAGCCAGTGCATCACTTCCCAGAAAGTTTCCCACGATCAGGGAATCTGCTGTATTGTACAGCTGCTGGAACAGGTTTCCCAGAAAAAGCGGGAACGCGAATCCCATCAGTTTCTTCCAGATAGATCCCTCTGTCAGCAGATTTTTGTTTTGTGAATTATTCATCTTTTTTCCCTCCATCAATCCTTTTTATCGTAACATACCGCACCTGCTTTTTCAATCGTAAGTTGCGATATGCTGTCCACTCCACACCCTGCAAACGTGTTTCTCTTCACTCCATTCACAGCAACACATTTCACGCTCAGATTCTCGGGTTTTCACAAATCCAATTGCAAACGTCCATATTTCGTGTATAATAAGACATATCATTATAATTATTTTTTCATACTTTTCGTAAATTTAAGGAGGACATATATTTGAAAAATCTGGAAACCATTTGGAGCAAAGCGGCTGCCCTGGGACAGACTCTGAAAGAATATCCTCGTCCGGATATGGTACGCCGTCACTGGATCAATCTGAACGGCATGTGGGACTATCTGATTACTGACAGCCGCATTCTTCCATGGCAATTTTACGAAAGCGAATATTTCCCCTTTGACGGACAGATTTTAGTGCCCTTTTCACCGGAAGCACCTCTTTCCCAGGTAAAGCGCCAGCTTTTGCCTGATGAAACCTTATGGTATTCCCGTACCATCCAGTTACCAGAGAACTGCTTAGATACAAAAAGTCAGCGGCTTCTTCTGCATTTTGGAGCTGTAGATCAGATCTGCAGTGTGTACATTAACAGAAAGTTCGTCACCTATCACAAGGGAGGCTACCTTCCATTTACCACAGATATTACAGACTTTATTACAGAAGATCTCACAGTCTCTATCCTAATAAGTGTCCATGACTTCAGTGACACCTCCTATCATGCCAGAGGCAAACAGCAGCTGAAACGCGGCGGTATGTTCTATACTGCCCAGAGCGGGATATGGCAGACTGTATGGATGGAGATCGTACCAAACGAATACATAAGAGATGTGCGTGTTACCCCGGATTTGGACAATAGTCTGGTCCGGATGCGAATCCGCGTATCCTCCGCATCCTCGACCGAAAATGCATCTCCCGCCCATATAAGACCCATGGCAGCGAATCAGACAGATTCTCAGGAAACTGTTTTGGCTTTTTCACCTGACAGGCAGAATTCATCCAATGTGATCTGTAAGGTTTATCCACCTGTTTTTCTCGAAGCAGACGGACTTAACGATACATTATGCCAGGATGAAATAACTACCGCCGCAATCCGTCCCGGAAAAGAAGCCACCCTCTCCATCCCGGAAAATATGCAGAAGTCCTGGACTCCCAAAGAGCCATGGCTTTACCCCTATTCCCTGGAATATGGCAAAGACCGGATTCTTGGATATTTCGCACTCCGCAAATGTGACGTACAGATAGCTGACGATGGCTATCCACGCTTTTTCCTGAACGATCAGCCATATTTTCAGAGCGGCGTGCTGGATCAGGGCTACTGGCCCGACGGGCTTTATACAGCACCTTCAGATGAAGCTCTCATCTACGATATTCGTGCAATGAAAGATCTTGGTTTTAATATGCTCCGCAAGCATGGCAAGATTGAAGCAGACCGCTGGTATTTCCACTGTGACCGCATGGGAATGCTGGTATGGCAGGATATGCCTAACGGCGGTTCTTCCTACCATCACTGGTTTGTCACCTATCTGGCCACATTATTAAACTGGATGCGCATTCCAGTAAAAGACCTCCACGCCCGCCTGCTCTCCCGCACAGATGTATTCGGCCGTCAGGAATACATTGACGATATCCGGGATATGGTCAGGACACTGTATAATCATCCTTCCATCGTCACATGGGTACCTTTCAACGAAGGATGGGGACAGTTTTCCACCAAAAAAATCACAGATTTTATTCACCGGCTTGATCCTTCCCGCCTGGTAGATTCTGCCAGTGGATGGTTTGATCAGGGCTGTGGTGATATTAACAGTCTCCATTATTATTTTCTTGGACTTCCAGTACCAGAATCAGACCGCGTACTTGCTTTATCTGAATTTGGAGGTTACTCTCTTCGCCTGCAAGAGCACAGTGCCTGTAAAAATATTTACGGATATAAGAAATTTACCACCAGCGAGGCGCTTACCGACGGCTTCTCCAGGTTGATGGAAAACACTATCGTACCTTCTGTAAAAAAAGGATACTCTGCAACTGTTTTCACGCAGCTTTCTGATATTGAAGAAGAAACCAACGGACTGATCACTTACGATCGTAAAAAGATTAAAATGAATCCGTTGATTGTACAGAAATGGAATACGAAGCTGAAGAAATCTTTACACAACTAACTGTTAAACGCATATTTATCTGATGAAACAAAAAAACAGAAGCCATGCAGTCTTTTTCCATATACTGCATAGCTTCTGTTTTGTTTTCTTAAGCGCCAGCTTCAGAATTTATTTCCAGCTGACATTCACGTTTCGCATTTAAATTAGTTATTACTGCTGATTGCATTTATAGCAATTAGTTTGCTGCTTCTTCGTCAGCTGCCGCATCAGTCTCAGCCTCTGCATTTTCCACATTGTCTTCTGTCTTGATCAGAGAAACGAAAAGTGTCTCAGCGATAGGCTGAATGTCATCAGATTTCGGTCCGATCTGAACATTGTACATCATTCCCTCAGCATCCTCCAGGAAAGCGATTCCGTATGTACTTTCAGTCTCGAAGGAAACCGCATAGAGTCCGTTAATGCAAACCTTCTCAACATCTTCATACTCTGTAGCCAGCTCATCAGCCATGGAATGCAGATCATACTCTGTTCCAACATCTGTAGCGGTCACTACCATGTTCACGCCTTCTTCAGAATCTGGATCCTGTGCCTGGAACATAACACCGTCTGCTGCATCTTCATCTGAAATTTCCAGAACATCCCAGTTACTTGGAACATAGAGATCGAAGCCCGGCTCAAAAGATAACCATGTTCCTTCATATGCAGCTTCATCAAGCATGTCCATTGTTAATTCTGTAATCTCATCATCTGCAGTCTCAGTATCTTCTGCTGCATCTGCCTCAGCCCATACAGGAGCAGAAAATCCGGTTACCATTGCTGCGGTACATAACATAGCCATAACTTTTTTCCAGTTTTTCATTTTTCTACCTCACTTTTATCATATTTTGTGATATTATATAGAGGACCTAAAAAGTTTATAATACTTTCTAACGCCTCATCACCTTGAGGTTACTATATCCGATTTATTTTGAAAAAACAATATACATGGGATGAAATGACACTTTCAGTGATATTTTGATGTTCCTGTTCACAGCAACATTTTGATTTACTGCAGATTTTCATTCTTTTGGAGGATTTTAGCATTGAACATTGCAATAATTGATGATGTGCAGCAGGATCTTGATGCACTTGCAGAAGCTGCCCGGGAACATTATGACCAAAAACAGATATCTATCCAATTACATACCTTCTCTTCACCTGAAGACTTCTGGAACAGCTATTCTCCCGGCAGTTATGACCTGATTTTTCTTGATATCTACATAAAGCAGGCCAATGGTATGGACTTGGCCGCCCAGCTTCGGGAAAAAGGCGACTCCTGTGCTCTTATTTTTGTTACTAGCAGCGATGCTTTTGCGGTTGCCAGTTACGACGTGCAGGCAGCTTATTATCTTCTGAAGCCTCTTGATACAAACAAGCTCACAAAGGTATTGGACTCCATTCAGATCAAGCGTGCACAGGATACACGATATATAGAGGTGATCTGCGACCGTACCCTTCTACGTGTTCCTGTAAAAACCATTTTATATGCAGACACCTTTCACAATGCTGTCCAGCTTCACACAGACGCAGGAGTTCTGCGCACATACCTGACTTTCCAGAAATTCGAGGAACTGATTCACGATCTCCCCTGTTTTCTCTCCTGCTACCGCGGCTGTCTTGTGAATATGGACCGCATTTACAAAACACTGGAGGAGGGCTTTCTTCTGGACAACCAGGAAACCGTCCAGATCCGTAAACGGGGAGCTAACGCAATCAAGAAGGAATATCTGAATTATCTTTTCTCATAATACAAAAGTCTGCACAACTGGTTGCGCAGACTTTTTATGTGGAAGAAAGACCCGGCAAAATTTCTCAGCCTGTCAGTCAGCTTTGTCAGAAAGCCGTAAATCCATATCTTCCAATGGAATAAACACATTCGCCCGGAATATACCGTTTCTGGCAGAAAAGTCGGCATATCCACCATATTTCTCTGCTGTTTTGGAAACAGAAGCAATTCCAATTCCCTGCCCGCTGTGACTTGTGGAATAAAAAGCTGCCCCATTTCTCTGCACTTCTCCTGCATAGGTGTTTTCAATATTGATCAGAAGTTTTCCCATTTTTACTTTGCAGATGCAATTTACATAAGCCTCATCCGCGTTCTCTTCTTTTTGCACTGCTCTCACTGCATTTTCCATCAGATTACCAAAAATCCTGCAGATATCCAGATCAGAAATTTTCATTTTCTCTGGAACCTCTACTGAATATCTGTACTTTATACCTTTTTGCTCCAGCTGTGACGCATAGTAATGTAAGATTGCATCCACAGACATGTTCTTGCAATAGCATACTGGTGTCTGCATTTTTTCGGTGCTCTCCTGTGCGAACTGATGAAAATACTCTTTCAGTTCTTCATAATGTTCCTGTTCCAGCAGAATGGAAGCAGTACGGATATACTGTCTGAAGTCATGTCTTGTACGGCTTGCCTCTTCCAGTGCATCAGTTAACTTCTGATAATGCTCCTTTTGCATAAGCAGACGCAATTCCATCTGTCTGGACTGTTCTTCATAGATCAGCCGCATCCGATAGCCTTCTGTCAGTTTTCTCCAGAGAAGCATTCCAAATATACCTGTCAAAATGACGCCGCCCCATTCTGGAAACCAGCCGCCAATAATCGGATCATACAAAGACCATATGCGGTCTGCTGCCAGAGATACTGCGTAAATTACGGTTCCTGCAAGAAGAGAAATGCCCTGCATCCCTTCCGTATAGAAAAACGCAGTTAAAACAAGACATACAGCAGTAAACCATTTCAGCACCTCCGTTGCCGCTGAAATACCATAAGAAAGAGCTGCGTTCTCCATTCCCCCTGCAAAAATCCCGGCAAGCGTAACCCCAAGACCTGCCACAGCTGTAGCAAGAACCCCCCATACCATCCACTTATACTTTTGCCCTGTGATCTCATATTCCAGCAAAAGCATTGCCGGAAAAGCGAGAAAATAGAACAGCATTTCAACAGAGAACCAGGGCTGTACTCTTAGCGCCAGATATGTATGCAGAAGGGGATAGCAGGTATACCCGAGCACACAAAGGCATACTCCTGCAAAAAGTACATTTGCCCTGCTTCTGGTTTTAAAAAATGCCCATACGGAAAACGCCAGAACCAGAATGATCAAGGTAAATACAGAGGAATTGATAAACACCGCAATTCCCCTTATGGTGTTTATTTTTAAAGGATTTCCAAAAACAGGTACACTCTGGATTCCCGGCGAAGCAGAGCTTTTATCTGTCACTGCAATCAGAATTTCTAATGAAGTATTGGCCTTGAAGGTAAACATTCTGTTCTGAGTCCGTTCCACATAATGATCCGGGTCCGGATTTCCCATCTGTCCGACCAGAACACCATCCACATACAAATTATATGCTGAAAAAATTTCCGGCAGATACAAACCATATGTATGCTGCTCAGCGGGAAGCATGATTTTTAACCGGTATGTACCACTCCCATACGGACTTCTCCCACTGTTTCCAAGTTCCATTCCACCATATTCCCCAATAGAAATATAACGAAAATAATATTTATCCAGATCATCCTCCGGCGTAAGAAGTGCATCCGGATAATATTCCCATTCTCTGGACAAATAATAGACAGGAAAGCTCTCATAGGAGCCATCTGCATACAAAAGTCCGTGTATGGCTTTTTCCTCTCTTGTCATATATTTGTTATTCGAACAATACAACACGTAAAAAAACATAAAGGATAGAATCATGGTTATGATTACAGTTCCCCACAGCAGCTTCCTTCCTTTTTTATTTGCTTTGTTCTCCTTCACCCCGTTCCCCCTTTCGGAGCTTTTTGCCGCGTCTCATTGGTATATTCCATAACAATATTAACAAAATTACAATTATTATAACAATTGAAGCCGTTTTTTTATGTTGACTGTTAAGATTCTCATCTGAATTCGCTTTCTGGTTTTTGACATCTTCCGAAAGAAGTTCCTCAACCTGTTCTGACAACTTTTCTTCTCCTGAGTCCGCCGCATTTTCCAGACTGTCTCCTTCCGGATCATCCTCTTCTGTGTTTCCACCATTCTCTGTCTGATTTTGTGGTTGCTCTTCCACTGTATAATCTCCAGTTTTATCAATGGGAATCACCGCAGCGTTCTGTGCATCATTTACCGAACCTGTATAGGAGTTACCTTCTTCGTCTGTCAGCATAGTCTGAGAGTCACGGTTCGCATACGGAATCTCCACGGTAGCTCCTGGAATATCTGTAACAGCTTCTCCGTTTTTGGAAATTTTTACAGAAACATCACTTCCCACCCAGGAAATGTCTGTCTCAATCTGATCCTCCGCTTTTATATTCCAGTCTTTTACCACTTCCACAGGAACCCTTACCAGCACTCCGTCTCCTTCAAAAGGAATCAGCTTTACACCATTCTTCATAAGATCCAGCAGCCTGTTTCCTACAAGGATGGTGGAAGTATCCGTTACCCGCTCCGTTTCATCGTCAATATCCGGAAGCTCTTTGCCATCCCTGTCTGCATAATTGCGCTTGTACCAGTGCTCATTAGAAATAAGCTCCCCACCATACACAAAAGTATATACCCCGGTACTTCCTCCTGAATAGGTTACGTAAATTCCATATTCCCTACCAGCTTTAAGAACACTTTTTTTCAGATACAGCCCCTTTCTGTCAAAATAGGAATTACTTTTGCCTATTTCTTTATCTTCATTATTTTCCAGCAGATATACCTGCAGATCGTCCAGCTGTTCATCTGTAAAACAGTCTAATATCATAGGAAAGAACAGAACATCCACGCCAACCACACAGCACGTCTGTACTTCCGGCTGATCCGGGCGCTGAACAGTAATATAAGCAGCTGCCCCCGGAACAGTAAGCTCCTGATCCACCGTGCAGCCTTCTGGAGCTGCAAAAGTTCCCGTCACTTTATAAACGCCAGGAGCATTCACATCAACCTGACTGAAATCCCATACCGAAGGCATTACAACAGCCGGATGGGCCGCAGTATCCTCATATTCTTCACAGGTACTCCCAAGAATATAGAAGGTCTCCTCCAGCTCGGTCCGTACTTCTGCCAGACTCTGCCCCGCCCGCACCGCATATACCATGCAGCGCTGCAGGCTCTTTTCGTCAATCTCCTCGCAGGAACGGATAACAGTATCTTTTGATACTGTCCCGCCAATCGTTCCAGGCTGATAACTGAGTATCTCCAGGCTTCCATCTGACTGATAGCGGTATTTAAGATTTCTGGTTTTCCCTTCATTATAAACAACTGTCAGTGTATATATATTTTCAGCTATCATACTCTGGCAGGAAAGATACATCCCATCGGTATCCGCAAATCCATATCCTTCCTCGCTTACATTTACCCAGTCCTCTCCTTCTTTTTGAAGCCATATTTCCATCATATCTGGATTCTGCTCTGTGATCCATGGAAAATAGTAAATACCTGCTGAAATCATTCGGGAATACACCTGAATCTCCGGCTGTCCCGGATTCTGTACAGAAATCCATGCTGTCCATTCCGGAAGACCGACATTGCTTGTATATCCTTCCGGAAGTCTCACTGTCCCTGTAATCTTATAGGCTCCCACAGTCTGAATATCAATTCCGGAATAGTCCCAGATTGCATCCAGATAAAGCTCTTCTCCATCTTCTGTATATGCAATGCAGCTCATGCCATCATAAATTTCCTGCAGTTTCTGCAGGCTTCCGCCTTTCAAAACTGCTCCGGCAGGTATGTAGAAAATTCTGGAAAAATCCCTTATTACATTTTCTGCTGCCCTTACTTCCTGCACGCTTTTCCAGGCAAATATGCAAAGCAAAAAGAAAAAAACACTTATCAGACCTTTTAACCTTTTTTTCATTGATTTTCTCCCTTGTCCCAAGCATATAAGATTTTATCGTATAATACAAGAAACCTGTGGCGAACCGCAGGTTTCCGTGAAAAATGGGTGTTACTGTTTACTTTATTACAACAACAAGAGCGTGTTTGAAAAAGGCTCTAACTTTGCATTGTACCGTAATATGTTTTACATGAATGTCCTACTATCAGAAACAAAACTCCCTGAAAAAATCACATTCTGCATCATTGCACTGGGCAGCATCAATTGTTTTTACATCGCAGTGGAACACGTGACCAAGTTTATTAACCTTATCTCCAAACATACGATATACAAAGGGCACATTGTTCTCCATCAGTTTCTGAACTAATGCAGGTGCCTGTGCTTTCTGATGATCTGCCACGGAAGTCATGCAAAATACAGGAGGATAAACATCTGTAATGCCGTTCAGTACATCAATGCTCTCCAGTTCTTCCTCTGTACCGCCTTCCGGAAGAAGTTCCTTCATGATCAACATAGTCATATTGTCTGCCCCTTCCCTTGGGATCCTGTACACACCGCAATTTAAAGCAATTGCAGTAAGGGCAAAGCCCTCTGGTACAGCAAAATCATATTTGGCAGCATATGCCGGATTCGTACAGATTGCTGCATAAAGTCCCAGAAGATGAGCTCCTGCAGAATCTCCTACTGCAAAAATACGTTCTGTATCAAAATGGAATCTTCCTGCACGCTTCATCACCCACTTGCATACCAGATTTACATCCTCTAACTGTGCTGGAAATTTGCTCTCAGGAGCCAGACGATATGTAAAGTTTACAACTGCAAATCCTCGCTGTGCAAGACTCATACAATAGTACTGGTATCTTTCTTTATCTCCATACATCCAGGCTCCTCCATGAACGCTGATAATGATCGGAAGGTCTTCTCCCTGTGCCTGCTTCGGCCTGTATACGTCCAGTCTCTGCATCTCCCTGTCATCATGTCCATATACAATATTATCCCAACGTTCGATGTCTTCCGGGGTATTCATAAGAGCATCGCGCTCATCATCTGCCTTTTTAAATTCTGATCTGATCTTATCGCTTAATTCAGACATTGTAGTTCCTCCAGGTAATGTATTTTTCTGTGAATATTATAAATGAATTATATAGAAAAAACAACAGGAAAGAATCCTGCTTGCTGCATAAAAAAAGAACACCCAATCAACTCAGGTGTTCTTAAAAGATTCGCCATTAGTCTTCAACTTTAACGATCTCTTTTTTGTTATAGCTTCCGCAAGCCTTGCAAACTCTGTGTGGCATCATAAGTGCGCCGCATTTGCTGCATTTTACAAGGTTCGGAGCGCTCATTTTCCAGTTTGCTCTTCTCT
>ENA-OOZX01001420-OOZX01001420.1-human-gut-metagenome-genome-assembly--contig:-NODE-1420-length-15135-cov-7.393634_pt1 | contig 15135 bp, 15 predicted proteins | sample MGYA00241048_ERZ501412 | MGnify/ENA primary metagenome ERZ501412 (study PRJEB25962, sample SAMEA2042518) | human gut metagenome | biome: human gut; feature: human-associated habitat; material: faeces... | reverse complement strand
AACCCCCGGCAGGATGGCGCCGGCCCCGATCAGGACGCCGCACAGCAGGTCCCGCAGCCAGCGTATGCCAAAATTCCGATCCCGCTTTCGCCTCAACGCCGTTCCTCCATCCTCCTGGGTCTTGTGGATTTTATGATAGCAGTTTTGCCCAGCAGTTGCAATCCGATACTGCCTCTTCTCTTGAAAAAATTCCCGGTTTCGACAGCGCCCGACGCCGCTTTGTGGAAACTCACAGAACCACATGTCTTTTGCCTGGATTTCTATGCAGGTTGCCCTGTTGACTTTTCCGGTGTTATCAGATAAACTATGAGACAGTTATTGAATAACCTGATAGCAAAAGACGATGAAGAGAAGAGTACCCAGGCAGATACAGCGCAGAGAGCCTCGTGTGGTGAGAAGAGGTCTGGAAGGGTTTGGAGAACATGGTCTCGGAGTTGCGTGGCCGACCGCCGTCCCGGCATAGGTCACGACGTGGGCGCACGTCACAGCGCAGGAGTGTGTTTGCACTCCCCAAGGCCGCTTTCGTGAGGAAGCGTGCGAATCAAGGTGGTACCACGGCGAATTTCGTCGTCCTTGAGACTTTTGTCTCAAGGACTTTTTTATTGCCAGAATTCACCGGAAAGGAGCGTTGTCCCGTGTCTATCATTCAAATTCAGCACCTGTACAAGACCTTTGGAACGGGTGAAAACGCCGTCCATGCCCTGGAGGACATCAGCCTGGACATCCAGAAGGGGGAGATCTTCGGAATTATCGGTCTCTCCGGCGCCGGCAAGAGCACCCTGGTGCGGTGCATGAACCTGCTGGAGGAGCCCACCAGCGGCACCATGGCCATGGCGGGCAGCGGCTCAAAGCCCGGCGGCGGGCAAGGCACGTCCAGCCCCAGCAGATAGGCCGGGGTGGTCTCCAGTGCCGCGGCCAGCTCTTCCAGCTTTGCCTGCGGGATGTCGTTGACCCCTTTTTCCAGCTTGGTGATGGAGGATTTGGAGCGGTATCCCATGCGCTGGGCCAGCTGCTCCTGCGAGAGGCTCAGTTCTTCGCGCCGCAGCCGGACGCGGGTGGAAAGTTCGGACATAGACGCCTCCGTTCAAAAACGAATGGTTGTGCGGTGAAATTGGTGCTTCTGGAGGCAGTATACCAGAAAAGTGGGCGAAAATCAACTTTTTTCGCGCGATTTTTGAAAATAGGTTGACAGACAATCAACTTACGACTATACTACAACCAAAGATTGTTGAACGACGTGAAACCGACAAAAAAGGAGCGGAGAACATGGCCAATACCAGACTGATCGAAGAATACATCCGCGACAGCGGCTACAAGCTGCGGCATGTGGCCCGCGCGCTGCACATCAGCGAGAGCGCGCTGCACAGCAAACTGCAGGGGCAGACCCAGTTCAAACTGAACGAAGCCGAAAATCTGTCGGCGATGCTGGGAATGACGATGTCGGAGCGGGATGCCTGCTTTTTTGACACCCAGAACCGCTATGAGCGCAGCCTGGCCGCTGCAGAAAGGAGAAAGCCGAAATGACAAAACAACAGCGTGATGCCACCCGCAGCGCCCTGCTGGCCTATGGCCGGCGGCAGTGGGCGCGGTCGCCGGTGAACCGCCGGTGGGAAAAGGCCATTGAGGACAGCATGGCCTATTACAAGGAAGCGGATCCCATCCGGGCCGATCTGTTGCAGCTGCGCTATCTGCAGCACCGCAAGGAGGCCGACGTGCTGGAACAGCTGCACATCGGCCGCACGACCTACCAGAAAGCGGAACTGGACCTGCTGAGCACCATTGCAGTGTATGCCGCCCAGAATGGTGCCTTCAACTGAAGAGATGCTGATAAAATCCCATTGATTTCCGCAGCAGGAAGTCGGTGGGATTTTTGCGTCGGAAGAAAACTGCCGCGACCCGGCCAATGGAGCGGATCAATAAAAACATGCCTCGTAATATCCAAAAAATACAATAAAATGTTGAAAATGACTGAAATAGTTGCTATAATGACGATGCGGATAAAAAGAGAACATGATATAGTATAATAACCCGCTTCCTGCATTTGCGGGATTGCTCCAATGATTTAGCACAATGAGGGATTTTCCCCGCATTTGCGGGGGTAACAGAAGAAAAACAGAGTAAAAATCGCTGAAAAACGTGAAAGTCCTGTTTATGGGATGGCATGTCTGTTATTCTTTGCTTATCAGAAAATCACCGGCTGCCAATGGAAACGATGCTTTGGAGGTGGAACGATGAAACGACCGGAACGATCCTGCAAGGTACGGCGTTTTGCAGGCAAAACAGACCCGGATAACAGCAGTTTGTGGCTGCCGCTCTGGATGCATCTGCGGGACACAGCAGGCATTATGCGGTTTCTGGTGTAGCAGTGGCTGCCGGAAAGTGTGCGGCGGAATCTGGACCTGGACGAGGAACTGCTGACCCGGACTGTCGTTTTTCTGGGGTGGGTCCACGATATCGGGAAAATTACGCTGGCCTTTGCCGGCCCGATCATGAGCCTGCTGCCGGAGGCAAAACAGCGGTTGGAGGAGGATACCGAGCTCCGCTGGAACGAGCGGGAAAAGAAATTTTCCCACCATGCGCTGGCCGGGGAGGCAATCCTGCGGGAGCTGGGCTGCCCGGAAGGGTTGGCCTCGGTCGTGGGGGCACACCACGGCAAGCCGCAGGAGGCAAATAATGTTCTGGACCAGCTGGAGGATGGAGTGTACGAAACGAACTACTGGCCCAAAGGACGGAAAACATTCTGGTGGAGCTGCTGGCAGGAACTGTTCGATCACGCCCTGCAGGAAAGCGGCTTTTCTGACGTGAAAGAGCTGCCGGAGCTGTCGGTCCCGACGGAACTCCTTCTGACCGGCCTGCTCATCATGGCGGACTGGATCGCCAGCAATCCCCGGTATTTCCCGCTGATCCCGGTAGAGGAACTGGGCGACGAGAGCCTTTATCCGGCCCGCGTGGAACGGGCATGGCAGAAATTCGCACCGACCCTTCCCTGGGAAGTGCAGGAGGCCGCAGCGGACCCGGCGGAGTTCCGGGAGCGGTTCGGCTTTCTTCCGAACGAAGTGCAGCAGGCTATGCTGGAGGCTGTGAACAACGCACAGGAACCGGGCATTTTTATTCTGGAAGCCCAGATGGGCGTGGGCAAAACCGAGGCCGCGCTGGTAGCGGCGGAGGTTCTGGCACAGCGCTGCGGGGAGGGCGGCATCTTCTTTGGTCTGCCGACCCAGGCCACCGCCAACGGCATTTTTGGGCGGCTGCTGAACTGGGCGCAGAAACAGTCGGATGGGCTGGAACACTCCATCCGGCTGGCGCACGGCATGGCGCAGCTGAATACAGACTATTTGAAATTGCAGCAGGAACCGGTGCCGGTGGAGGATGACGCCGACGATCCGGAGGAACGGGTGATGGTGCACCAGTGGTTTCAGGGCAGCAAACAGGCGCTTTTGGCCAACTTTGTCATTGGCACGGTGGATCAGCTGCTGATGGCGGCCTTGCAGCAGAAGCATGTGATGCTGCGGCATCTCGGCCTGGCGGGCAAGGTGGTGGTGATCGACGAGTGTCATGCTTACGACGCCTACATGAATTGTTATCTGGACCGGGCACTGAACTGGCTGGGAGAGTACCGGGTGCCGGTGATCCTGCTTTCGGCCACACTGCCCGCCAAGCGGCGCACCGAACTTGTGACCGCATATCTCAACCGGAAAACGCTGCCGGATGCACCCTGGAAACCCTGCCGCGGCTACCCGCTGCTGACCTGGACCGATGGAAAACAGGTGCAGCAAACCGGCATTCCGCTGCACACACCGCCGCGCCGGGTGACGATGGAATCCCTGACGGAGGAACATCTGCCGGAAACGCTGCAGAACGCGCTGCGGGAGGGTGGCTGTGCAGGCGTGATCGTCAACACGGTGCGGAAAGCGCAGGACCTTGCGGCCCGCCTGCGAGAAGAGCTGCCGGAATTTGAAGTGCTTGTGTTCCACGCACAATTCCTGATGCCTGACCGCGCCGAAAAGGAACAACGCCTGATGGAGCGCATCGGCAAGCGCTCGACCCCGGCGCAGCGCGACCGGCTGATCGTGGTGGGTACGCAGGTGCTCGAGCAGTCACTGGATATCGATTTCGATTATATGATTACGGAACTGTGCCCGATGGACCTGCTGCTGCAGCGCATCGGACGGCTGCACCGGCATCCGGGCCGGGCGCGTCCGCAGCCGGTGCAGGAAGCCCGCTGTGCAGTGCTGGACACCGGGACCGAGGAATTTGACGAGGGCAGTGCAGCCATCTATGGCGAATGGCTGCTCGGACGTACCCGGAAGCTGCTGCCGAAGGAACTGCAGCTGCCCGGAGATATCGCCCGGCTGGTACAGGACACCTACGGCTGGGAGCCGGACTGCCTGCCCGCAGACCCGCAGAGCACAGCGGCACGGGGAACATATGAGCTGGAACAGGCCAAGAAGCAGCGCAGCGCCAAGGCCTTTGCCATTTTGTCGCCGAGAGCATGCGGTGATGCGCTGGACGACTGGATGGATGACAGGGCAAAGACCAGCGACGCCGGTGCCCGTGCCGCTGTGCGCGACGGCGACCCGTCCATTGAAGTGCTGGTCATGATGCAGGACGGCGCAGGCAATGTCCGCTTCCTGCCCGGAGAGGGAGAAGCAGCCGGGCCCTGTGTAGCGGTGGACCAGCCCCCGCAGCCGGAAGAAGCCTTACGGATCGCGCGGCAGAGGCTGCGTCTGCCGGGGTATTTCAGCAAACGATGGAGCGTGCAGCAAACCATTGACGCGCTGGAAGCCGAGACCCGGAAGCATTTTGCGGCATGGCGGCTCTCCCCGCTGCTGCGCGGGGAACTGGTCCTGCTGCTGGACGAGCGCCGCACGGCACACCTTGCTGGGCAGGTGCTGCACTACGACCGTGAGAACGGCCTGACCTATCAGAAGGAGGATGAGGATGGAGACGATGGAGTTTAACCTGCTGCGGGAACCGTGGGTCCGGGTGCGGACACAGGACTGCACTGTGCAGGAAGTCTCGCTGACCGACGCACTGCTCCATGCACACGCGTATGTGGACCTTGCGGGCGAGATGCCCACACAGGACGCCGCCATGCTGCGGCTGCTGCTGGCGGTGCTGCACACCGTGTTCTCCCGCGTGGATGGGAACGGTGTACCGGCACCGTTTGAAGAACCCCGGGATGCTCTGCAGCGCTGGGGCGAATTGTGGCAGTTGGGGCACTTCCCGGAACAGCCGATCCGGGATTACCTGGACAAATGGCAGGACCGCTTCTGGCTGTTCCACCCGGAGCGCCCCTTCTGGCAGGTGCTGGAAGCGAAGATCGGCAGTCCATTCGGAGCGAAAAAGCTGAACGGAGAAGTGTTTGAAAGCGAGAATAAAACCAGCCTGTTTTCTGCCTGTGCGGGAACAGGAAAGGAAAGCATGGACTACCCGCAGGCTGCACGATGGCTTGTGTCTTTAAACAATTATGACGATGCGGCGGCTAAGAAAAAGGCAAAAGACCGGCCGCTGCCGTCGATGGGGCCGGGGTGGCTCGGCCGGATCGGTGTGATCTATGTAAAAGGCAGCAATCTGTTTGAAACACTGATGCGGAACCTGATGTTCCTGCAAGATGGCGGAGAGCTCTGGGAACCGGATGTTCCGTGTTGGGAGCTTGAGGATGCAAGAAGCGGCGAACGAACTGAGGTGGTATGCCCGGATAACTTTGCGGAGCTGATGACGACGCAGTTTCGACGGATCCTTCTGGAACGGAAGGAAAACAAAGTTGTGGGCTATACGGTCTTGGGAGGAGACTTCTTTGATTCCACGAATGCATTTGCAGAACCGATGACGCTCTGGAATAAAAAAGAGGACAAAAAGACAGGGCTGGTGTATTACGATCCGCAGAAACATGAGATGGGAAAACAGCTCTGGCGGGAGTTTTCTGCTATCAGTGATAGGGGCGGCCATAAACCCGGCGTGATCTGGTGGAATACCTATTTGCAGGGCCGGAAATTGCTGAGCAGAAAAGAAATTCTACAGGTTTGTGCAGTTGGGGTGGAATACGGAGCGCAAAGTGCCTCCATGAAAGATTGTTACACGGATGCGCTTTCGATGAATCTTGAACTGCTAAATGAATTGGGCCGTACATGGCAGATCTGTGTTGACGATGAGGTGAACAACTGTGAGCAGGCTGCAAGGATCGTGGGTCGTCTGGCACAGAACCTGGCCCTTGCGGCAGGGGACAAGAACGACACCGGTGCCGAAGCCGCCCGCGCGCAGTTCTATTTTGCGGTCGATCAGCCGTTCCGGCGGTGGCTGCAGAGCATTGACCCGGAGACGGATGAACCGGTCGAGAAGGCGGCCGAGTGGCAGGTGCAGGCATACCGGCTTGCGGCAGAATTGGGCAAGCAGATGGTGGAGCAAGCGGGAGCTGCCGCCTTTGTGGGCCGCCGCATCCCGGAGGCAAAGAACAAGGATAAGAGCTGCCTGTATACGGCACCCAAAGCCTATAACAGCTTTCTATATTACCTGCGGAAGCTGTACCCGAAACAGAATGAAGGAGGGACAGAATGAAAACCAATGAGGTGAAAGCCTGCGTGACCCGGCAGCTGCGTCGGCTGCAAGTTCTGCCGGAGCCGCAGAGACGGGCCGAGCTTGCCGAGCTGCGCCGGGGCGTGGGGCGTCAGCCCGGAGACCTACCTGCGTTGTGGGGCGCTCTGCTGGCCGATATGCCGGAGCAGCTGCAGGGCAGCAATGGCCCGTCAAAGGCGGAATGGGCCGTCTATACGGCGTTGACCCTGTTTGCCCTGCACCAGCAGGGGGAAGCCGATGTTTCCATGAACCAGCCGGGCAGAACACTGGGCGGTGCAGTGCGGCAGCTGGCCGAAAAAACGGCTGCCGGGCAGGACTGGACCGAGAGCAGCGTGCTCCGGCGGTTCAATGCGCTGGCAACGGCGGATTCCATGCCGGAAGTCTCGCACCACCTGCGCGGGATGATCCAGCTGCTGCGGCGGGAAGGGATCCCGCTGGATTATCCGCAGCTGGCCGAGGATCTGTATCAATACCAGTTTGTGGACGGTGCGCCGAATGTCCGTTTGCGGTGGGGCCGGGACCTTTATGCGAGCCCCACGGAGAAAACCAAAGAGAACGAAAAGGAGAATTGAGATGGATACCAAACGCCTGTATGTTGATTTTCATGTTCTGCAGACCGTGCCGCCCAGCTGCGTCAACCGCGACGACACCGGCAGCCCCAAGACCGCTGTCTATGGCGGGGCCGTCCGTGCCCGGGTGTCCTCGCAGGCGTGGAAGCACGCCATGCGCGTGATGTTCACCGGGGAAATGAGTGGCGAGGTGGAGATTGGCAAACGCACGTTAAGGGCAATTGACCTTGTAGCGGATGAACTGGCTGAACTGCTTCCCGGACAGGATCGGAAAAAACTGGAAAAGATGTCACAGGATGCGTTGAAAAGGGCTGGAATTACCTTCAAAAAAAGCGATAAAAAGGATGGGAAAAAGAGCGATAACACCTCTGCATTGCTGTTGATTGGAAAGGCACAGGCCACGGCGCTGGCAAAACTGGCTGCAGAAAACTGCAAGGACGATAGTGCCTATGAGGATGCGTTGAATGAAAATCCGACCGTGGACATGGTACTGTTTGGTCGGATGGTTGCCAGTGCCCCGTCGCTGAACTACGACGCTGCCGCACAGGTGGCCCACAGCATCTCTACCCACACCGTGCAGAACGAGTTCGACTATTTCACCGCCGTGGACGACTGTGCTCCGGAGGACAACGCCGGTGCCGGGCATCTGGGCACGGTGGAATACAATTCCGCCACCCTGTACCGCTATGCGACGGTCAATGTTCTGGAGCTGGTGCGCACGCTGGGCGCAGAGCAGGCGGAGCGGCTGGAAGCCCTGACGGCCCGTCGCGCGGCCCGGGAGCCTTTGCAATACCTTTGCGGCAGCTGGCCCTTCCTTGACTTTGAGCTGGCTGTCGGCCCCGGCGTGCTCTGCCCCCGGGCCGATACTGAGGTGGTGGCCGAAGCCGCCGCCGGAATGCTGGCTGGGGTGGAGGCACCCCGGGTGCTCGACCTCTGCGCCGGCACAGGCTGTTTGGGGCTGGGGGTGAAGCGCTTCTGCCCGGCGGCACAGGTCACCAGTCTGGAGAAGAGCCCTGCGGCATACCGCTATCTGGAGCAGAACGCCCATCTCTCCCCGGTACTGACCATCACCCCGGTGCAGGGGGATCTGTTCACCTACTGGCAGACCCTGCCGGAGGGACAGCTCGACCTCATTGTGTCGAACCCGCCTTACCTGACCTCCGCCGAGATGAGCGCACTGCAGCCCGAGGTGGCGCAGGAGCCTGCCATGGCGCTGGAAGCGGGGGAGGATGGGCTGGTATTTTACCGCGCCATTGCGGAACACTACCAGAAAGCTCTGCGCCCCGGCGGTGCCCTTGCCCTGGAGATCGGCTGGCAGCAGCGGGAAGCTGTAACGGCCCTGCTTGCCGCCAACGGGTGGACGGATATCGTGTGCAGAAAAGACTTTGGCGGCAATGACCGCTGTGTGATGGCGAGAAAACAATAAAAATATCTACAACTTCCTGTTGTAATATCTGTAAAATGTGTTATACTAGTACCGAAAGAAATGGAATGCCCGCGCCTGCGTTTGGCCGCACCGCGCCGGGAACAGATGACAAAGGAGCATGACACTATGGCAAAAAATCAGAACAACAATGTTGCCCCGGCGACCCAGAAGACCGATCCCGGTGCCAAGAAGGATGCGCTGGCCACGGCACTGGCCCAGATCGAGAAGCAGTTTGGCAAGGGCGCTGTGATGAAGCTGGGCGACAACGCCGCCATGCAGGTGGATGCCATCTCGACCGGCAGCATCGGCCTGGATCTGGCACTGGGCGTGGGCGGCGTGCCCCGGGGCCGCATCATTGAGGTGTACGGCCCTGAATCCAGTGGTAAGACCACGCTGGCCCTGCATGTTCTGGCCGAAGCCCAGAAGAAGGGCGGCGATGTTGCCTTCATCGACGTGGAGCACGCGCTGGACCCTGTGTATGCCGAGGCACTGGGTGTGGACATCAACAACCTGCTGGTCAGCCAGCCCGATACCGGTGAACAGGCCATGGAGATCTGCGAGGCGCTGGTGCGCTCCGGTGCCATTGATGCCATCGTTGTGGACTCTGTTGCCGCTATGGTGCCCCGCGCCGAGATCGAGGGCGAGATGGGCGACAGCCATGTGGGCCTGCAGGCCCGCCTGATGAGCCAGGCCATGCGCAAGCTGACCAGCGTCATCGGCAAGACCAACACCGTCTGCATCTTCATCAACCAGCTGCGTGAAAAGGTCGGCGTGGTCTACGGCAACCCCGAGGTCACCACCGGCGGCCGCGCCCTGAAGTATTATTCTTCTGTCCGCATCGATATCCGCCGCGTGGAGGGCCTGAAGGATTCTTCCGGCCAGTTCATCGGCAACCACACCCGCGCCAAGATCGTCAAGAACAAGGTGGCTCCTCCGTTCCGTGAGGCGGAGTTCGACATCATGTTCGGCGAGGGCATCTCCAAGATGAGTGAGCTCATCGATCTGGGTGTCAAGCTGGGCATCGTTCAGAAGAGCGGTGCATGGTTCAACTACGGCGATATCCGCCTGGGTCAGGGCCGCGACAATGCCAAGCAGTTCCTGCGCGATAACCCCGAGATCGCCAACGATATCGAGGGTCAGGTGCGCGCCAATGCCGACAAGCTCTATGCCACCCGCCGCCCGGGGGGCAAGGCTGCTGCCGCCCCTGCGGAGGGGGAACCGGCAGCTCCTGCCACAGCAAAGGAGCCGGTGGTCAAGGCTCCCGCCCGCAGCAGCGAGAGTGAGCTGGATATCATGGTGGAAGAGTAAATGGCCTTTTACAGCCGTGGCCGCCGCCCGCTGGCCGAAGAGGAAAAATCTACCGATGCCGCCAAGGCCCGCACCCGGGCCATGGAGCTGCTGGCCGGGCAGGAGCTTTCCTCGGGCCAGCTGTATGAGCGGCTGAACCGCCGCTATACCCAGCAGACCAGTGCCGCCGTGGTGGCAGAGATGGTGCAGCGGGAGTATATCAACGATGCCCGCTATGCCGAGACCCGTGCCCACGCCCTGCTGGCGGCAAAAAAGAGCCGCCGCGCCGCTGCCCAGAATCTGCGGCAGAAGGGCCTGGCCGCAGGCGAGATCCAGCAGGCGCTGGATGCTGTTTACACCCCCGATGTCTCCGGCGAGGACCCGGAGCTGGAAGCCGCCGCCGCTCTGGTGGAAGGGCATTACCGCAAAAAGCTGGAAGCGGGCCGCAGGGATCTGGTCATTGCGGCCCTGCAGCGGCGGGGCTTTTCATATTCCGTCATTAAGGAAGCCATTCGCAGGGTGGAGGAGGGGGAATAACCCTCTCAGTCAAAGTCTGCGGCTTTGCCAGCTCCCCCGAAGGGGGAGCTTTTCCGGAGCAAATCGTAAAAAATCAAAAGCATCCCTCAAAAGAGAAAGAGAGTATCATCCCTTATGAAAATTGCATGTATTTCCCTTGGCTGCCCCAAGAACCAGGTCGATCTGGACGTGATGGTGCACATCCTGCTTTCGGCCGGTCACGAGACGGTGGCCGACCTGGGTGAAGCCGATGTCATTCTGGTCAACACCTGCGGCTTTATCGAGAGCGCCAAGACCGAGGCCATTGAGAACATTCTGGAGGCCTGCGCCTACAAGCAGCAAAACCCGGAGCTGAAGGTCATCGTCACCGGCTGCCTGGCCGAGCGTTACCGCAGCCAGATCGAGGAGGAGATCCCCGAGGTGGATGCTGTGGTGGGCTGTGCCTCCAACAAGGCCATTGATACCATCGTGGCCCGCCTGTTCCACGGTGAGAACCATCTGGAAAGCTACGGTGCCAAAAAGGACTTCCCGCTGGGCGGCAAGCGTGTCATCGGCACGCCTGCCCACTATGCGTACTTAAAGATCGCAGAGGGCTGCAACAACCGCTGCCACTACTGCGCCATCCCCGGCATCCGCGGCCCGCTGCACAGCCGCGATATGGCCGACTGCGTGGCCGAAGCCCGCTGGCTGGCCGGTGAGGGCGTGAAGGAGCTGATCGTGGTGGCGCAGGATCCCACCGCCTACGGCGAGGACTGGGGCAAGCCCGGCAGCATCTGTGAGCTGCTGGACAAGCTGAACAAGGTGCCGGGCCTTGAGTGGATCCGCATCATGTACGCCTACCCCGAGCGCATCACCGATGACTTTATTGCCGCCATGAAGCGGAACGAGAAGGTGGTGCCTTACCTCGACCTGCCCATCCAGCACTGCAACGATACCATCCTCAAAAACATGAACCGCCGCTCCAACCGCGCAGAGCTGCTGGAGGTTATCGGCAAGCTGCGCCGGGAGATCCCCGGCATCACCCTGCGCACCACCCTGATCGCAGGCTTCCCCGGCGAGACCGAGGAGCAGTTTGAGGACCTGTGCAACTTCGTCAAGGAGGTCAGATTTGACCGTCTGGGCTGCTTTGCCTATTCTGCCGAGGAGAACACCGTGGCCGCAAAGATGGATGGCCAGATCGATCAGGAGACCAAGGACCGGCGCGCAGAGCTGGTGATGCAGATCCAGACCGGCATCATGGCCCAGAAACAGGCCGAAAAGGTGGGCCAGACCGTCCGTGTGCTCTGTGACGGCATCGACGAGGAGAGCGGCCTGTACCTCTGCCGTACCACCGGCGATGCCCCCGAGGTGGACGGCAATGTCTGCGTTTCCAGCGAGGAGCCGCTCTATCCCGGCCAGTTCTATGATGTGCTGGTGGACGACAGTGACCTTTACGATCTGTACGGAACGGTTGCAAAATAACAAATTGGAGGAATCTATATGAATCTGCCCAATAAGCTCACCCTGACCCGCATCATTCTGGTGCCGGTGTTCATGGTCTTCGTTTCCCTGACCCAGATCGGCACGGAAGATTTCAACCCCACCTGGTATCTGGTGGCGGGCATCATCTTTGCCGCGGCCAGCTTTACCGATTTTCTGGACGGCCATCTGGCCCGCAAGTGGAACATGGTCACCGACTTTGGCAAGTTTGCCGACCCGCTGGCCGACAAACTGCTGACCACCGTGGCCTTCATTTATATGCTGCGGGACGGCGTGTGCAGCCCGGTGGTGCTCTGCATCATCCTGGCCCGCGAGTTCGCCGTGTCCGGTCTGCGGATGGTGGCCGCCGGTGCCAAGGACGGCAAGGTGATCGCCGCCAATATGTGGGGCAAGGTCAAGACTGTGCTGCAGATGCTGACCATCATCTTCTACTACTTCGGCACCGCGTTGACCTGGGGCAATTCCATTATGATAGGCGCTGACTGTGTGTTCCTCTCCTACTGGCTGTGCTGGCTGGTGGCCATTGCCACTGCCATCTCCGGCATCAAGTACCTGTGGGACAACCGCAGCTTCATCAATACCGCAAAATGATCAAGAAGATCGCCATTCTCTGCTCCATTTTCCTGAACCTCTGCATCGTGCGGTGGGAGCCGGTGGCCATCCGGATGACCTGGGAAGCGGTGGGCAGCCAGACCTTCACCTTTTACACCGAGAACTCCAATGTCTTTGCGTTCTTTGTCTGCCTGCTGGTGGCGGTGTGTCAGGTGATCTGCCTGTTCACGGGGCGGCAGCTGCCCCGCTGGGTCAAGACGCTCAAGTACATTGCCACCTGCTGCCTGACCATGACCTTCCTGACCGTGGTGTTCGTGCTGGGGCCCTACTGTGCCGACCAGGGCGGCGTGGTGTTTCTGCTGACCGAGAGCTCCATGCTCTACCACCACCTGCTCAACCCGCTGTGTGCCTTTGTCTCCTTTGTCCTGCTGGAACGGGAGCCAAAGCTGCCTGCGCGGTGCGTTCCGCTGGCGCTGGTTCCCACCATGCTCTATGGCTCTGTGGCCCTCTGGGCCAATTACCAGCGGCTCATCACCGGGCCTTACCCGTTCCTGCTGGTCTATCAGCAGACCACCCGGCAGACGGTGCTGTGGTGTGCGGCCATCCTGGCCATGAACCTGCTCTATGCCTGGCTTGTCTGGCGGCTGGGCGGGAACTGCCGCAAAAAGAGAAATGTGGGCTTGCTTTTCAGAAGCTGAGATGCAAAAAAGGCTCTCTGCCGGTTTTGGCAGAGAGCCTTTTCTCGTGTTTTGCTTACAGCAGGGGGATCCCGGCCTTTGCGCAGGCCGCACGGGTGGCTTCGTCCCAGACGCTTGCCTGTACTTCGCCGATGTGGGCGCTGCCCAGCAGCAGCATGCACAGACGGCTCTGGCCGATGCCGCCGCCGATGGTGTAGGGCAGCTCACCGCTCAGCACTGCCTTGTGGAAAGGCAGGGTGCGGCGGTCGTCACAGCCTGCCATGGTCAGCTGCCGGTCCATGCTCTCGGGGCTGACGCGGATGCCCATGCTGCTCAACTCGTAGCTGCACTGCAGGGGCTCGTTCCAGAACAGCAGGTCGCCGTTCAGGTCCCAGTCGTCGTAGTCGGGGGCGCGGCCATCGTGGGGTTTGCCGCTCTTCAGGGGAGCACCGATCTTCATCAGGAAGGTGGTGCCGTTCTCCTTTACAAAGGCGTTCTCGCGCTCCTTCGGGGTCAGGTCAGGGTACTTGTCCTCCAGCTCCTGGGTGGTGATAAAGGTCACGTTGGGGGTGTGAAGGGGCAGATCCTGCAGCTGGGGGAACATGGCGTGCAGGTTCATCTCGGTGGCACAGACAGCCGACACGATGGAGCGCACCACGTTCTTCAGGTAGGCCTCGCTGCGGTCCTCCTTGCGGATGACCTTCTCCCAGTCCCACTGATCCACATAGACGGAGTGGAGGTTGTCCAGCTCCTCGTCCCGGCGGATGGCGTTCATGTCGCAGTACAGGCCCTTGCCCACGCGGAAGCCGTAGTCCTTCAGGGCCTTGCGCTTCCACTTTGCCAGCGACTGCACCACCTGTGCCTCGATGCCGCTGTCCCGGATGTCAAAGGTGACCTTGCGTTCCACGCCGTTCAGGTCGTCGTTCAGGCCGGTGGAAGCCTCCAGAAACAGCGGAGCCGACACGCGGTAGAGGTTCAGTGTGGCACACAGGGTGTCGGCGAACAGCCGCTTTACAGTGCCGATGGCACGCTGGGTGTCGTACAGGTTCAGCGCGGGTGTGTAGTTCTGCGGGATCATCGTTTTGCTCATAACAGTATACCCCTCTCTTTCCGTTCTCCGCCGCCGAGTTGCGGCACCGGAACGGCTTTCCCTTTAATACAGTAAATTATGGCACAATTTCAGAGCGTTGTAAAGGGGAGAACGCAAAGCCGGTGCAATTCGGGAGCTTACGCCTCTGCCACGGCCTCGATCTCGCACAGGACACCCTTGGGCAGATCCTTGACAGCAACGCAGCTGCGGGCGGGCTTGGAGGTGAAGTACTTTGCGTAGACCTCGTTGAAGGCGGCAAAGTCGGCGATATCGGCCAGGAAGCAGGTGGTCTTGATGACCTTGTCGTAGCCGGAACCGGCGGCTTCCAGGATCGCACCTACGTTCTTGCAGCTCTGCTCGGTCTGGGCGGCGATGCCTTCGGGCACAGTGCCGTCCGCGGGGTTCACAGGGATCTGGCCGGAGGTGTAGACAAAACCGCCTGCGATGAAGCCCTGGGAGTAGGGGCCGATCGCGCCGGGAGCCTTTTCAGTAGCGATGACTTTCATGGAAAATACCTTCTTTCTGTGTGTTTGATGGAGCTTTTCTCTTCGGGGAAAAAATTCTGCTGCTTGAAGTCTACACCATGCGGCGGGATGTGTCAATCCGGGAGGGACTTTTTGCCCATGCGGCCTTTACAAGCAGGCAAAAAGGCGGTATCCTTAATCTATTGATACACCACCCTTCAGGAGGAACCCATGGATATCCGCCAGCTGCACTATTTTCTGGTTTTGTGCGAAGAAATGAACTACACCCGCGCGGCACAGCGGCTGTTTCTGTCGCGGCAGGCCCTGCGGCAGAGCATCACGGCGCTGGAAGCCGAGCTCTGCGGCCCGCTGTTCGTCAGTGCCCACCACAAACTCTCGCTCACCGAGCGGGGGCTGAGCTTGCAGCGCCATGCGGCCCCGGTGGTGGAGCAGTTCCAGCAGATGCAGGCGGCCCTCCATGCGGAGATCCAGTCGGCCC